>OKWJ01000581.1_pt1 | contig 41963 bp, 36 predicted proteins | sample 1607121 | NCBI WGS metagenome assembly OKWJ01 (sample SAMN04414080, study PRJEB24778) | human gut metagenome | material: faecal | host: Homo sapiens | reverse complement strand
AATACGGGAAAATTATAACGAAATCGGAGACTTGGCAAAGGCAATACACAAAGCAATTGATTATTGTATCGATGCAGACCATTTGCGCTCGTTTCTGATTCGAAACCGAGCGGAGGTAGAGCCTATGTTGTTATCAGAGGGTACGGTGGAAGAATACGTGGATAGCATGAACGAAGTCAAGGAACAGGAAATTGAGCGGTTGAAAAAGGTAGTTCAGGAAAAAGATGAGGAAATTGCTCGATTAAAAGCCTTACTTGCAGCAAAAGAAAACAACTAATTAGCACAGCAGGAGAAGTTATCATCTAGAGCGGGCGCAGGAAGCGCCCGCTTAAATTTTACACTTAGGAAAACAATGCTTTTACTTCATCCAGTGAAACCTGATAATGTGTAATCTTTGCTGTTTTCTTCTTTACAAGGACAGCAACCTTTACATCCAGATATTTCTCCGTGTAGGAATTGCCCGGTATAAATTCCTTGCCTATCTTTTCTGCATAATTTTCATTATAAACGGTCTCTTCTTTTGTCTTCATACCGTTTTCTTTAGCAAATTGAATCCGTTTTTGCTCCGGCAGTTCATTCCATTTTTTCATGATTTTATGCATTTGTGTAACCTGCGTATCATTCGTGTCCTCACTCTGCGTTTTGCCCTGCGCCATTTTGAACGCTTCCTGCACTTTATCTTCATTTGCCTTTGTCTTATCCAATGACACTTCAAATAAAACACTGACACCTTTGTACTTCGGATTTACCGAAATCTCTCCTGTCTTTTTATCGTAACAGAAGTTTTCAGCACCCGGTGCCCGGTCACTCACACCTAAATAAACACCATGATTTGCAAAAATATCGAGATTATCACACTCATAAATATAATAGCGGATACCATCAATTAACTGGCTTTCCGAACTTCCGCCCATGACAAAAAGATTATACTGCCACGGTGCCTTTCCCTTTACAAAAGGCGATGCAATCATCCGTTCATCCTTTTTCTTTGTATTTTCTACTGCCACAACATAATACGATTTTTCCTTCGACACCCCGGAATTAATCTCCTCGTCAAGCAATTTCTTTCCGCTCACTTTTCCGAGATAACTAATTTTATAGTCACCCGACTTTTTCGTTACGACCTGCTCCGATAATCCGGCAAATTCCTTTGCCAGCCTATCATTTTCCATCTGCTCTGCTGCCTCATTTGCCGTGAGCAAATGAACCGCTGCATAAGCCGTCGTTCCACCAACAAGCAGGCACAACGCAATGACCGCTGCTTTCATAAAATAACTGCCGGCAAAATGTCTCCGGCGTTTCTGTAAAATTGCTCGATAAATCTTCTCTTTATCTTCTTTCGAGCACTCCATTTTCTGATAAATATCTTTAATTTCCATTTCTATTCCTCCCTGGTCTAATATACACTGCCTCGATTAACTTCGACAGCATTTCCTTCATTCAATTCCTGTTTCAACAATTTCTTTGCTTTCTGCAAATACGTTCGTATCGTAGACTCCGGCTTTTTCAATAATTTTGCAATCTGCACACTATTATAGCCCTCGTAATAATAAAGATACACAACGGTTTTGTACTTCACCGGGAGATTTAACACAAGTTCAAGCATTTCAATTTCATATTCATCATAACGCCCTTTTGTCTCCTCATTTTCCTGCCAGCTTCGATTTTTCCGCCACCAATGCTTCAAAATATTTTTGCAGACATTTCCTGCTGTGACAAGAAGCCACCCCTTTACATGTTCTTTTTCTTTCACGCACTCCATTGCCTGATAAAAGCGGCAAAAAGTTTCCTGCACGGCATCCTCCGTGTCCATCTTATTTTTCATATACGAAAAGCAAAGCCGGTACACATCCTGCATATAAGAATCGTATACCTTTTGAAATCTCGCTTCCTTATCGACGTCGTATAAAGAATGTTCCACTTTCATCCCTCCTTTCACTTAATATACAATTGGCAATGGATTTGCGTCGAGTTTTTTTCTTATTTTTCAAAAAAACTTTCAGTTGGACCCAAATAGGATTCCGGAAGTTCCTTGTCTTTTTCCCATAACACAATCCGTTCCAGAACAATCGCCGGGCTCATGCCGTAAAAATAAAGGCGGTTGCATCCCTTTTTGCATATAGTCGTTGTCTCTGTAATTTTAATCTGCTCATGAGCTTCCTGCTGCCACTGAGCACTCAAGAAAAACGGCTTGTTCTCTTCTTTCACCGTATTGATTATCTGCACATTTCCCCCATTCAATGAAAATCCAAGATACTGCCTGCTCTCGTTCGTCACCGGAGTTGTTGGTGCCAGATAAAAACGCAGATTGTACTCACCACCTTCCGGCACATAAAAATCATAGGCAACCCATGGGCGGTCATTTTCCCCGTAAAAATCCTTTGTCACAGGATATACTTTTACCGCCGTGTCCGTTCTGCCATACGGAGAAAGTGCTATAAACCCAGCATCTTTTACATCTTTTTTCGCTGTGTAGTGACCGGCATCCATTACCACACGTCCATTGTCCCCAAGAAAATATCCGGATGGATTATTCTTTTCTTCTTCTGCCTCAATATGAATTTCTGCCTCGCCATACCCGACATTTTTCACGAAAAATTTGCCCGTCTCTTTTCCCTTTAACTTCAATTTGTCAATTGAAACCGTGATATGTTCTGTCTTAGTAACAGTTCCCTGTTTTTTAGAAAAATGAAGCCACGGGCAATCCGTATGAATTTCATATTGGACTTCTTTTTCACTGCCACAGGCAATTTCAAACGCAATTTCTGATATATCCTGACGCATGGCATCCCGCCAGACAAGCGGGCGCTCGCACCAGAATCCACCTGTGAGATAGTGCTCATCATTTTCCTTTGCTACAATCATTCTTGGCTCATCTGCAGGATAAACATAAGTGCGGAGCGGATACTGGCAATTCTCATTATTCCAATTGCGAAATCCTATATGTTCCGACTTACCGAACCCATCAAAAGCCCCGGCATCCACCTCATGGTAATCTTTGACGTACTCTTTATCTGCCTTGATACATGCTAAAACTTCATCTGCCAAATCATTCGCTTCCATGCGGTTTTGCTTGGCATAGAGTTTATTGCGCCCGGCAAGAATCCACATTTTCATCAGGTTTGCCGTACCGCATACCGGAAAATAAAATAAGGAAACAAATGCACCCAACATTTCTTTTGGACACACGCTTCGTGCCTCTTTTGCTGTGTTGAGCAGTTTTTCACAACACCTCAAAACATCCTCCGCTTCAAAAAAATGTACCGGATGGTATACCCGCTCATTCATGACTTCATGTTTTCTCCTTGCCAGCAGCCGGTTATAATCCCATAAGGCTTCTGTCATCTGGGAAAGCATGCTTTCCTCAAAACAGGCAGCAAACTGTGCCCTCAGCCACTTCTTCGTATATTCTTTTGTAATTGCTGCATTTCTTCCGCCCCATTTGTCAATATCATATGCCAAATCCAGGAAAAAGGAAAGACCATATTCCTGTGTTCCGATATCCCCAATGTTTGTAACCCAGATTTCCTGCACACCAAATTCATACGCTGCGGTCATCTGCTCCCACAATTTTGGCAGATACGTTGAACCAATCCATTCAAACGCCATCGGTCCACCATGCATATCCATATGATAATACATTCCATAACCACCCTTGTGATTTCGCATTGCTTTTGTCGGCAGTGTGCGCGCTGCGCCCTGATTATTATCGCTAAGCATCAGGGTCACGCCCTCTAATTCCGGTTCATCCAATAGCCCTTTTGTCTTTTCATCCCCATAAAAAAATGCCTCAACCTCCGTAAAAAGTACCATCATGCGCGGAACTTCATCCAAGTTTTCATTGATTGTTTCCCTTATTAACTGATTCTGCGTCTTCAACACACGGCGCAAAAGATTCACATTGTCCTCCATTGTTGCCTCTGCACCGAGAATTGCCGTGTCATTTTCACCGCGCATTCCCATCGTAATCACATTTTCAAAGGAGCGGTTGCGAATCAGTCCGTCCCGCCAAAAATTCGTAATTCCCTCTTCATTCGTAAGAAAACTCCATGCGTCACCATATGGCGAGTCTTTCCCCCGCACTTTGCCATACTCCTCACCTGCCCGCATACACGGCTCATGGTGGGAAGTTCCCATAACAACACCTAATTCGTCCGCAAGAAAAGCACTTTTTAAGCCCGGACCATCCAAATTAAAATTGGACGCCCACATGGCTGGCCACAAATAATTTCCCTTTAATCGAAGGAGCAGTTCAAACACACTCTCATAACACGCTGCATTAATTCCGCCAAAATGCTTGTCTGCCCAAGTGCCAAATGCCGGCCACTCATCGTTAATAAAAAATCCGCGGTATTTCACCGACGGTTCCTTTGAAACAAAAGAATCTTTCTCTGTCAAAAACACATATTCCCTGCGTTTTGGCAGCACATGATTCCAGTTGACAAGCGGTGATACGCCCAATTTTTCCGATAAATGAAACAACCCGTAAATCGTGCCTCGTTTGTCACTTCCTGCAATCACAAGCGCAGATTTGACTCCCTCCATCGGTTTTTCCACAACTTGAAATAAATACACTTCTCTCTTTCCACGAACCCCCGACAAGTCCAGTTTACCCGCACTTTCCAACATATCTAATCTTTTACTTTTCCCAATGGTTCCATACAAAACAACAGTCTGGCTTTTCGGGCTGCCATCCTCACAAATAGCCGGCTTTTTTCCAAATACCTTTTCCATATCATTTCTTACATAGCCTGCCACTCGTTTCACGCCCTGCCACGCACTTTTTTCCTCCCAAAACTCAATCTCTTGATTGATTACTATATTTGCCATATTTCGGACCTCCTAACTATTTCTTGCTATCGTTTCAATTCTATAGTAAAATTATAGCATCATGTTTTTGCAATAAATACATAGATTCATACATAAACATTGCAAAATCCTACTTATTGAAATAAATTTACCGGAGGTGATTGTATGGCTCATCCATTTTTTTCGGAATTAAATGAAACGCTGATTTGCGAACACAAAACAAATAGTTGGAATACGGATGATACAACGCCCTATCACTGCCACGATGGATATGAAATTTTGGTTTTTATAGGAGGCCACGCTTCCTTTTTTGTTGAAAATGATGGCAAAATTCTTGAACCGGGCGATATTGTCTGCTGTCCGCCAGGTGCGTTTCACCGCGCCATGCCTCTTCAGGATAAAGCGTATGACCGCTTTTTAATTGCCATTCCTCATGAACAGTTAGAAAAATTGAATACGGTAAATACAAATCTGGCCTCCTGCTTTTCTCGTGAGGATACCCCGCTTCCCCTTCTCCATCCGGCACAGGACTCCTTTCAAAAAATATTATCCTGCTGCCAGGAACTGGAACAATGCCTGTCGGAACACACCTATGGCTGGGATGTTTTGTGTACAGCACTTTTAAGTCAGATTTTAGTAATGTTAAATCAGGAAAAAGCAGTCCTAAGTGCACCCTCTTTTTCCAATCCTATCCCACCTCTTATTTCCGAAATTTATGATTACATAGACAAAAACTTTACGAATGCTTTAAGCGTCTCGCAGTTAGCAGTGCATTTTCACCACAATGCGGACTACTTAACCCGCGTATTCCAGCGTTTCAGCGGATATACAATTAAGCAATTCATCCTTTTAAAACGAATTTCCTACGCAAAAGAATTGCTGCGAAAAGGGCATTTGCCAAACGATGTCTGTTTCTTATGCGGCTTCCAGAACTACTCCAATTTTTCACGCTGTTTCCATAATCATCTGGGATTGTCGCCAAGAAAGTATCAACAGTCTCTGTCAGAGCGAACCTTGTAAAAAAAATTTTCTCATGCTATACTTAGTTTGTTACTGGAATTTTTTTACAGGGAGGATTTTTATGAAACGAAGAATAAATATTTTATGTCTTATCGCACTTTTGCTTTCTTTTGTTCTGCCATACACACCGGCTGCTGCAAAAGCGCCTGCCATGAAACGTCGTCTGACGCTTACCGTAGGACAAAAAACAACGCTCAAAATTTCCGGTGGAATTATCCGCAAAAAATCTTTCAAGAGTTCAAAAAAGAGTATCGTATCGGTCACTTCTAAAGGAAAACTGACCGCAAAAAAAGCGGGTCAATGTAAAATTACGGCAACCATCCAGTGGAAACCGAAAAAGAGTTTCCGCAAATTTTTTAAGAAAAAATTATACTGCAAAGTTAGCGTACAAAACAAAAAACAAAGCGGGCTTACCTTTCGCTCAAACCGCCTCCTCACAGAACACTTTTTGAAACATGGTGCCGAGTTTCCTTATTCATCCGCTGCCGAGTATCTGCGCGGAGCAAACCGGGTAATAAAAGACCAAAATGCTCTCCATAAAGTGGAAGCCGAGGACGGCGATGATGTTTATTACTTAGCCACTTCCAATGAAATCGTTTTTGTTTCCACAGACGGCTACATCCGAACTTACTTTAAACCAGATGACGGAATTGATTATTTCAACCGCACCTAGTATTAATCCTGATTTTTCGGAACCGCCAGAAGCGTAAGCGCAAATGGCAAAATCGCGCAGAAAAACAAACCAATTAGTGCCACCAGATAGTGACGGAAGAAAATAAATAAAACTACATACAAAATTAACAGGAAACACTGCAGCGCAAGAAGCAGTGTTTTTACCTGCCTGTATTTTTTCTCATCCAGATTTTTTTCCAGTTCAAAACCATTCATTAAAGTTCCTTTTGCCTGACTTGTTACTGCCGTATGAACCGCACTGATAATAAGTGCCAGCGTACCAATCACATAAATTGCTATTGCTCCATGCCATTCCATACAAACACCCCCGTTATTTAAAATAAAATCCAGCAATTAAATTTTCTGTATCCAGAGAAATCGTATACACAATCTGACGCTTGCCATATTCAACAGCCACCTGATAAACCTTCAAACCCTGTCCTGCCTGAGTGGTTTGTGTCACACTTAATAACTTCTCATTTTCTGCTTTTTCAATCATCTGTGAAGACGCTATTTTTTGTGCATCTTCCCAATTTTTCTTAGAAAATGCCGCCTGCATTTTCGCATCACACCGAGTGATAAATTTTTCATATGCATCATCCGAAAAATCGGTAATTGCCTCTCGTACAACATCAGGAATTTTCTCGATTTTCTGAGTTTCAACATTCTTTGTCAACTGCTGCCCGCCGTTTTTTTCGTGCGAGTGTGCAAACCAAACACCTGCTGCCACACAAACAAATAAAACAATCACTGCTACGCTGCCAATTAAGATTCTTTTTCCTTTTTTTATGTCCCGCCCATCTTCGTTAAATTCACTAACAAACTGCTCTGGTGTTCCCCACTCCTGCCTTATCTCCTCCCAGCTCTTTCCGCCTTCTTTCGCACTCGCAATGTCTGACTCAAGCTGTCGCAGTATCTCTCGTTTTTTGTCCCCTTTGCAATGCAGGAGCCGCTTTATCTGTCGTAAAAATTGTTGTTCTGTCATTTGCCGTTCCCCCTTAATAATTCATCCACTTTCTTTTCAAACAAAGTCCAATGCTCCTTTTGAAACAAAAGTCTCTCCTGCCCCTTCTTTGTTATTTCATAATATTTCTTGGGTGCCTTTCCGTCTTTCGGCTCAGACCAGCTGCTTTTTGCAAAATCATTGTCCTCCAAGCGGTATAAAATCGGATATAGCGTTCCTTCTTTTAAAACGAAAAAGTCCTCGCTTGCCACTTTCAAAGTTTGTATCATTTCATACCCATACATACTCTTTTTTGCCAAAAGTTCAAGAACCAGCATCTCTAATACACCCTTTTTTAACTGTTGTTCAAAACTCGCCGTATGCCCTCACCTCTTAACTATTTAGTATTACTAAATACATTGTATCGCTTAGGTTTTGTTCTGTCAAGTTTGAAAATAAGCCTGTTTGTGTCAATTGTTCATTGGCACTTTTTTTAGTTTCCGTAATTTCGTAGAAAAGCTTTGCGTCTCGTGGGCGTTCTCACTAGTTGAGTGCGTAGCGGTATGGACACTGAAACTACCAGTGCCACATACCGACGTACTCAAACCCACGAGTCACAAAGCTTTTCTACGAAATTACTGGAAACCAAAGAAACTAGCAGCAAACAATTGTCACAAACTTCGCAGGAATTGCTTATGGTTTCTGCGGTCACACGGTAAGGTGACTCCGTTACCATCATTGCTATCTTTTCTGCAAGTTCTGTATCATAGGCTTCCAGTATGAAAGCAACAACTCTTACCCTTGTAAATGCTTTTCATATTTTCCAACCACAGACATCCCATCTTTTACAATTACAAATGCATGCTCATCCACTTCTTTTAATTCCCGCTTTAAATGAGCACATTCATATTTGGACAAAACAACAATAACCATATATGTATTTTCTTCGGTATAACCGCCTTTTGCTTCCCACCAGGTCGCATCGCGGTGATATTCATTGACAATGTAATCAATAATCTTCAAAGGCTTCTTTTTGGTAAATATAACCACTTCCGTGTTAATATTCTGCGTATGAGCCCGATCTGTCATCAACATACTTACTGCCGAATATATAATGCTATATACTGCCGTAGGAAGTCCGAACAATACTGCACAAACAATATAAATAACTGCATTTACCGACAGTGACACTTTGCCAACACTAAATCCTTTAAACCGTTTGGTAAAAATCATACCAACAATATCCAAACCACCACTTGATCCACCGGATTGCAATGCTATCCCAATTCCTGTTCCTCCAAAAATTCCACCAATTATGCTTGCAGTAAGGGAATCCCTTACAATTGGTATCGCCGGTATCGGAATCAAACTAAGAAACAATGTTTGACTCACCACACAAACCAATGTCCGAAAGAAAAATTTCTTACCGACAAATACATAGGCAAGTACAAACAATGGAATATTCAAAAACATGTTAATAATACCCGCAATATCCGTTGTCCCGGATGCCAAATGAAAATAACACACCAATACCGTACGAATCACCTGACTAATTCCCAAAACACCACCATTATAAAGATTTGCCGGTACGATAAAAAGATTAATACCCGCTGAAAAAACTAACATACCAACCACTGCAACCACATTTCGCTGCCAAAATTCCCGCTTTGTATTCATATCATCGCCTCTTTTCTCCAACTGCAGGTTTTGTATCGTGTTTCTTCCTCTTATTTTAACAAATTCTTTGTTTTTTTGCTAGTTATGAACTTATACCCTTGAATAACTACGGTTGGTGATATTGCCAGTCCAAAAATAGTTGCATACTCTATTCCACTTAATGGAGTTACCTCAAAAAGTATCTGCAATCCCGGCAGAAAAAGCACTGCAGCAAGTAATAATGTTCCCGCTGCAAAAGCACCGATGCTCCATAGATTCGTAGAAAATTTCAAATCTACCAGCGAACGCTCACTCCGACAGGTAAAGCCGTGAAATAACCGTGCCAATGTCAGGGTAGCAAATGCCATTGTAGCCCCCATTGCATCGCTCCTATTCAACCCCATACAAAAAGCTGCCATTGTTGCTGCTGCAATAAGCGCACCATAGCCAAAGAGATGGCTCACAAATTTTCCAGTAAGAATACCTTCTTCCTTGTTTCTCGGCTTTTGCTTTAATAGTTCGGGATCCGATGGCTCCATTCCAATGGCAAGTGCCGGCAGCGAATCTGTCAACAAATTTATAAAAAGAAGATGAACCGGTTTGAAAGGTGATGGGAGTGCCGCTACCGAGCAAACAAGTACCGCAATAATTGCAGCCATGTTTCCGGAAAGCAGAAACTGTATTGCATTTTTTATATTACGATACACGTTTCTTCCATTTAACACAGCCTTAATAATGGTAGCAAAATTATCATCTGCTAAAATCATAGAGGAGGCATCCTTTGATACTTCTGTTCCTGTAATTCCCATTGCCACGCCAATATCTGCTTTCTTTAGTGCCGGTGCATCATTTACTCCATCTCCTGTCATAGCTACAATGTGGCCTTTCTTTTGCCAGTTTCTCACAATTCGTATTTTGTTTTCCGGTGAAACCCTTGCATAAACAGAGATTTCTTCCAAAAGCCCATCTAATTCTTCGTCACTCATAGCATCCAATTCCTGTCCCGTCACCGCCAAATCGTCTTTTTGGAAAATGCCCATCTTTTCCGCAATTGCCTCTGCTGTTACTTTATGATCTCCTGTAATCATAACCGTGCGAATTCCAGCCTGTCTGGCTGTCTGTACAGCATCCACTGCTTCCTCTCTCGGTGGATCAATCATTGCTGCCAAACCGACAAAGATAAATCCGTTTTCCTCCTCCAACGTCAGTTTCTTGCCCTCATTAACTTCTTTATATGCAAAAGCAAGTACTCGGAGACCATTTTCAGAAAACTTCTGATTCTGTTGCAAAATTTTCTCTTTCATCTTGTCAGTCATATCACGATTTCCACCAATCTCGGCACATTTTACGCATCGTTCCAGTAAAACATCCACTGCACCTTTCGTTAGTATCATCGTTATACCATGCAGGCGGTATTTGGTGCTCATAAGCTTACGTTCTGAGTCAAAAGCAAGTTCTTCCATTCTTGGTATCATTCCACGAATGTCCTCTTCAGAAATTCCAGCCTTTGTCAATCCGGCTTTTTGTGCCATTGTCAAAAGACAGCTCTCTGTGGGATCTCCAATTTCCTTTTTCATTTGAACGGAGGCATCATTATTCAAAATCGCGTTGTACAAAAAAATTCTGTGAAGCGGTTCCGTTAGCTTAAGGCTCTCCGGCTTAACAACAGTATAATTAATATATATATCTGTTACCGTCATTTTGTTTTGTGTCAGCGTTCCTGTCTTATCCGAACAGATTACTGACACACACCCGAGGCTTTCCACCGCTTTTAATTCCTTAATAATGGCATTCTCCTCTGCCATTTTCCTTGTTCCCATGGCCTGCACAATCGTAACAATAGAACCAAGTGCCTCCGGAATTGCCGCCACAGCAAGAGCCACAGCAAACATTAGCGAATCCAGTATCGGCTGTTTCTGACAAATTCTCAGCACAAACACTATTGTGGAAATAATCATAATTACAATAGCAAGTTTTTTCCCAAAATCATCTAAACTTTCCTGCAAAGGTGTTTTCCTCTCTTGAGTGGCATTCATGAGTTCCGCAATCTTTCCCATCTCTGTTTTCATTCCTGTCGCCGTTACTAACACCGTCGCACGTCCCTGCGCAACCAATGTACCGGAATATACCATGTTGATTCGGTCTGCCAATGCCACCTCTTCCTCAATAGCATCTTCTGATTTATCCACATTTGTGGATTCTCCGGTAAGAGAACTTTCATTAACCTGAAGCGAATAATTATCCAAAATACGTCCATCTGCTGCAATCATGTCCCCTGCTTCCAGAAGAAGAATATCCCCTGGTACAATCTCTTTAGAAAAGATTTTCATTTTTTTACCATCACGAAGTACTTTTGCATGTGGTGATGAAAGTGCCTTGAGAGAATCAAGCGACTTTTCTGCCTTGAGATATTGAACCGTTCCAAGCACAGCATTCATCACAATAACAACAAAGATTACAACCGTACTCTCCACATTTCCGGATAACATCGACACAACTGCGGCAATCATTAAAATAATAACCAGCAAATCCTGAAACTGCTCCGCAAAAATGCGCACCGGACTTTTTTTCTTTGTTGCTTGTAACTGATTTTCCCCTATTTTCTGCCTTATTTCCTGCACCCTGCTTTCTGTCAGGCCTTTCTCCGAGACATGTTGGTTTTGGAGTATTTCTTCCCTGGTCATCCGGTAAATTTCTTTCATCTTTTCTTTCCTTTCTCTGTTTAATAACAATTTCAACGTTCGCAGCCACCTCAACAAAAAAAGACTTTTTGTGCATGCAAAACACATGCACAAAAAGTCTTGTTCAACAAATCTAATTTGTTCCGTAAATTCCGGATTCTTTCAAATCGTACTGACGAAATCTACACCTCACCTTTTGGCGCGGAACTACTCCCTCTTTGCGGGTTGTTCTTATCTTATCACATATTCTTTTCCTTGTAAACAGTTATAATGAATCCCTACATCAATTCTTTTCCATCCGAAAAAGCATTTCCCACAATTTCTGTAACTTTCACATACTTATTATTAAAAGGGTCAAATGAAATCGGCTCAACTTTTGCAACGTCAACCTCACCGTCCGGTGTAAGGGCACTTTCATCCACGCTGACATTTACAATCTCACCTACCATGTGACCGCTTTTCTCGTCATAGCTGACAAGCTTACATTCTACACAAACAGCCAGTTCGTTAATAACAGGAGCATCAACAAACTCAGCCTTGCTTACCGTGAAGCCTGCCTTTGCCAGTTTATCCGGTGTGTCATTTGCAGAAGCAAGTCCTACATAATCACATTCTTTCACGTGTGTAGCATCTGCCATGCTGATGGTAAACGCCTTCTTTTTCAAAATATTTTCCGTTGATTTGTGACGGGCACTAATACACATGGTTACTTCAGAGCCACCACTAATACCGCCCCAGGCAGCATTCATAGCATCCGGTGTACCGTCTTCTCCGTAACTTGCCAGAATAAATACCGGCTGTGGATACGTGTAAGGTTTTGCTCCAAAATTTTTTCTCATAACAGTTCCTTCCTTTCTTAAAATATTTATTGATTGAAATTCCATAAAAGTTTATGGAATAACAACTCATTCTTTTTCATACCACACACAGCGGACAGCATATACTTTACTGCCATAATCCGACAATTTCGTAAGTTTATCTTCCAGTGGGTCCATACAAATATACTCTCCATCTTTTGTCCCCACAATTAAAATAAAATGGTGATAGCTTGTGAGTGTCTGCCTATGAACCTTCACAATCGGATAATGATTTTCCTTCAGGCACTCATCTATATGAGCAGCCGAAACATCCGAATAAACCTTCGTGTGAAATCCATTGATGGCATCAAGCAGCCCCCATTGAAGATTTCCCTCGCCGTCATATACCCGATTATCTGATAATAACTGATTCAATTCACCGGGCGTCAATGCATTGTCGCTCGCTGATATCGCCGTGGCAATACTTGTAATAATACAGCCGGACGATTCCATATCAAACTTAGACTCTCCTAACTTATCGTCTTTCCACCGGTCATCATCCTGACGGTATGCTTTCAATTTTTCATTCACCGGATAGGTACTGCCGCAGCGAACCTCAACACCGCCTCTGTTTTTCATATACTGCCATGCCAAAAGTGCACCGGCAGCCACCACAATTACAAGTATCACAATTGCAATAATTCTCTTTTTCATCTTAGTTTCTCCTCCCAGACTTTTTCATAACTTCACATAAAAAGGGAGAAAAACCAAATGTCTTTCCCCCTTGAAAGTGTCAATCTTATTTCTTATAATCCTTTGGAACGGTTGTATGCAGCACAAATCATATTTGAGTTTTTAATCAAAATGTGCATTGCAACAAACTGTCCGATACCACACAGGAAAGCACCAAAAATGCACCACATCAATACCGTTGTACCATTTTCCTGGAAATTTAAATTGTAACGAATGGCGTTTGCCGCTAAACGATTTCCCAATTTGTAGTACCAGTAATAGGCATAAATACCGCAGGTAATGAATGACAGTAAAATAAATGCAACAAGTCCTGAAGTCTGCTCGCCATCACCCTCGCAGGCAATATTAACTTCCTCAGCCAATTTGTAAATGAAATAATAGCCGTATATACCGCAGGTAACCAGTGAAAGTAAAATGTATGTAACAAGCGAACGGTCCTCTTTTAATCTGCCCCCGGAATATGGTGGAGGTGTACTTCCCGTTCCTCCTTGGAAATTCTGCTTTACATCTTCAAAAGCATTTCCTAATTCCTGTTCACTTTTGTTAAACACATCCTCTGCTGCCTGTTTCACCTTTTCTCCTGTTGAACACGGTTTACCACAAGACGGACAAAATTTTGTTCCATCCGGGACTTGCGCACCACAATTTGCACAAAACATATGTCTCCTCCTCTAAATTAAAATTTTTTGAATGAGTAACACCATACATCCCTTTGCCGGGTCAAATACAACCACTTGATGGTCTCCCCATATCATTCTATACAAATAAACAATAACATATAACGCTATCATTGTAAATATAAAACCTTTGTAAAGCACTGGTTTTATACGCTTTTTCAATAAAATGACAAGCAGTATAACCGGTGGCGTAAAAAAAAGGGGATGAAAATAAAATGCCCGTGCAAAATCCAGATGAAAAACCGCCAGCCATGCTCTGGACATGCCACACCCTGCACACGAAATACCGGTCAGAAATTTAATCGGGCAAGTGATGCCAAAGCCTTCTAAAAAAAGGTATAACAACACAACCACCGCAATTGCCAAAATAATCTGAAACCGTTTTTCTTTCTTCTCCAACTCGCAGCTCCTTCCTAATGCTTTCCTCCTGATATTTTGTCATAATATCTGCGTTTGTCTTCATACATCCTTTTATCCGCTTCTCGCAGCAGATTTTCAAATGGCTCTTTCGCATTCTTCCGGTAAGCAAATCCATACGCCATACTAACTTCCTTCAATTCAAGATATACAAGCATTTTATCAATTTTTTCATTCACTGCATTTAAATCCACATCAAACAGCACAATCACAAACTCATCACCGCCCACGCGGTACACATTCTCATTGCCAAAGCAGGCAAACAAAACTTCTGCCGCATCACACAAATATTTATCTCCTGCCTCGTGCCCTTTCGTGTCATTTTTCTTTTTCAGTCCATTCAAATCACACATAATGAGGGCAATCGACTGATTTTTAGCAAAGTCTCCATCATAGGCAAACGACAGTGCTTTTCGGCTCCGGCAACCCGTAAGCTGGTCACGCAGCGCATTTTCCTCAACTTCCCTGGCATAATTTCGGATACGAATCATCATGGAAATGACAAACTCCATCATATTTATCATAGTAGAAATATTGTCCATCAATTCCAACGGCGGATTATCCACTCCGTAAAAACCAATGTATTTACCATTAATTTCAATTGGCCCTGTCACCAAAGTCCGAATTCCCTGTGGTTTCAAAATATGATACAGTGGCTCACTCACTTTCCGATACTCCTCTATATCATGTATCATAATGTTGTGTGATTTTTCATACTCTAAAAACCACGCATCCAGCGTTCCCTCATAAGGCACCCGCTGTAAATTATCAATTTGCTCAGATACACCTTTTCTACACCACTCGTAGGTATTTCGAAATGTACCATCTAAATTATCTTCAAAAATATATGCCCGGTCAGAATCCAGATTTTCACAAATATACTTTAAAATCTGCTGTATAATATAATCCGGTGACTCCGCCGATGATGCATATCGTATCATATCTGTGATAAATTTTTCGTAATTCCTTTTCATTCCAGCACTTCCTATCTTGTGTATTTATAAATCAGTTCCCGTATCTAAAACAGCCTCCATTTCATCAATATGCTCCAAGAACAAATCATCAATTTCCGCATCAAAATGCGTTCCCCGGCTTTCCTTCATAATCGCCATCGCTTTTTCCTTGGAAAATCCATCTTTATAATGGCGCTTGGAACGCAGCGCATCATATACATCTGCCACCGCCATAATTCGTGCAGAAAGCGGTATTTCCTCGCCGCGTATTCCACATGGATAACCGCTGCCATCGTATTTTTCATGATGATACAATGCCATATCATGTGCAATCTGATAATATGCATCGGATTCCATTCCCTGAATTGTATTTTCTAATATTTGGGCGCCCTCTGCCGGATGAGTTTTCATAATGGCAAATTCTTCATCGGTAAGTTTTCCTTCCTTCTGCAAAATCCGGTCCGGAATCGCAATCTTTCCGATGTCATGCAGACGCGCTGCTGCCGCCGTCATCTCCGCATATTCATCCGTGATTTTATCGGCAAATCTCGCATCTTTTTTCATCACATTGACAAGCACCGTCACTAAATTCCCGGTATTTTTAATATGAAGTCCGGTAATTCCATCCCTCGCCTCAATCATCGCTGCAAAACTCGCAATGATATCACGCTGAATTTTGACTACCTCTTTGGTCTTAACATCCAAGTCATGCTGCAAACGCTCCGTATAATAATAACTGTCCGTAATTTCTGTAATGACAATCATTCGTCCATAATATTTATCATCGCGGTAAATACTATGCTTGGATACTTCATATACACATTTTTCACTATTTTTGTGTTCTAGAAGTGAACATTCATCTAAAAATAAATTTTCTGACTTCTCAGCCAATTCTTCTAAATACTTCAGCCCCTCCGTCCGCTCTTTCTGCAGTTTTTCCAATATCTTCTCTGCCTCGGGATTTGTATAAACCAAACCGCCATGAATATTGAGAACAATTAAGCCATTGGACATATACTCCACCGCTTCCTGCTGTGCCAGACGCAGCGTGTCAAATAACTTATACTTGCGAATGAGCCGCTGAAACAAAAACACCGCCACCAGATACGCCAATGTTGTCGAATCATATCCGTCTGTCAGTTTAAATAAAAACAATACCAGACAAAGGAATGTAAGCAGCACCATAACAAGCAGTACCGTTACCTGCTTTCGCATAATTTCCGATTTGTCTTTCCGGTATTTCTGAACACACACATAAAAGGTGGAAAAAACGAAATATAGTACAAGAATAATATACAAATTGTAAAACAATCCATGTCCCAATACCAAATGCGGGAAAAGTCCCTCTTTTGTATAAGAAATGGATGAATAAAAAAGCGAATGATGTTCATTGGTAAATACCAATGCCGCCACAAACACGCTTATGCCAAAAAATAAATTTACCTTTTTCTTACTAAGTTTTACCCCGCAATATTCCATTACAAAAAGGTACATAATAAATATAATGAACGGTTTCCCTAAATAAGTAATTTTCAAAGACTGCATTGCCAGTTCTTTGGTCGCCGCCTGCATTTCCAGCGTATACCCGGCAATATTAAATACCGTAGCATATAAAAGCATCACAAGAAGCGTCTGAATCCGCGAACTGTGCTGTCTGCTTACATATAAAATTTCAAAAAACAGTGCTCCCATCCCCATATACTGGAGCACCAGTAAAAACCAATACATAAAATCCCCCTCCTTCCTGCACTAGTTTTATCTATCGTTTTCCTGCTTTTGAAATAGAAATCCAGGTGCTGTTTTTCCAATTATCAAAATAACAATCACTCCAATGATAATGTTGGGCAGCATGTAAGAACCATTGTAGATTAAGCTATAATAAGCAACACTCCAGTCTTCCGGTGCATAACTTCCCCACAAAAGCCATCCGGACAAAAAGCTGCACAGAAAACGCAGTGCCCCGCATATCACCGTTCCAACTGCCGCACCTATAAGCTTATTCTTAAATAACGGAAGAAAAAGCCCTGCCAGTCCAAGTGCCGTAAAGGCAAAAAGATAATCTAACAGTACACATCCAATCATCGCAGGAATCGTGGCGCAGTACATTACGTTACTAAAGCCTATTATAAGCTGAATAATACCATGTACGGCTGCCGTAAAAGTTCCCCATTTCACTCCATGACGAAGTCCCATAATAACTAACGGAATCATTTCCAGTGTAATGCTTCCGCCCATCGGCATGTCATAAAGTTTGATATAACTAAGGACAAACGCCATGGCAATCATTAATGCCCCTTCAACTAACAAAAAAGTTTTCTTCGATGTATTTGTATTCATATAATTCCTCTTTTCCGTATACAAGCAAATTGATAGTTTTATTGTAACAAGCATGAGTAGAAATGGCAAATTCTGCCTTTTCTATAATCTGCGGTAATTTTCAAGCAATTTTCTCAAATCACTGATTTCCTCCAACAAATGTTTGCCAATGTCTGTGTCTTTTACAAACATACGCTGCAAATCTTTTTCGATAATCTCAGAAGAGGATTCAATATCCGTATTATTCATCAGGGCATCTTCCACTGAAGTAAATGGAGTATGTGCTTTCAGCCTTAATCCATGCGAATTAAAAATCAAAGTATAGCCGGCAATACCTGTCGCTTTATTCATGGAACGGCAGAAACCGCCATCAATCACAAACAGTCTTCCATTTGCCCTGACCGGATTTTCCCCCTCAATGGCATGAACCGGTGTATGTCCATTGATGATATGGGAATCGTCATCATAAAGTCCAAATTCATGAAGTATCTGGCAGCAAAAACTTTCATCATAATACTTGCTGTAATAAGGATTTGACTCCTCCGTCCACAAACTTTCTTCATCCACATATTCACGTTCGAAAGTCTTAAGTTTTCTTCCACACAAAGGTGACTTTTCACCTCCCCACAAAAACCACATAAAATCAATATCATCTTTGTCCGGGTTGTCCAAATAAGCGGCTCTTGCTTTTTCCTCGCACTTGTCCAACAACGCTTTCCCGTGATAATATTTTCCATCAATGCACAATTTATCAAAGGCTCCATTTTTATCAACCGGAACACACCCGTGATAAATTAAATTTCCATTGTATACATTGTACATACTTCCTTTTTCATACAGAAAACGAATATGTTTTTGCAGACGCTGGCTCGACACAAAATTCCGATGCAGTTTCCGCAAAATTTCCGTTTCTTCCTCTGTCAATTCATAAGGATCTGCTAAGTCTACAGTCGGAAACGCATTGGTATTCATAGTGACCCATTCGCCCTCAATCATAACCTTATTTTTTGTATCATCCAATTGCTCCAATAACAGCCTGTCACTCATCTCATATTCCGGATGTGCCTTTATTAACTGCCCTTCCAGCTTAAAAAGGATAACGGTAACCGCTGCTAATGCTGCCTTTATGCCATCCTCAATTCCATACGTTTTCATACCAAAAAGAATCAACTGCCTTAAGCTGATTCCATAGGCATTTTCTAAAATTTCAACATTATCATATTTGAGGTTATTACGAATCACACTACATATGCACGCGTCATTTCCACAGGCAGCTCCCATCCATAAAATATCGTGATTTCCCCACTCAATATCCAGCGAATGATAATCATACAATAAATCCAGTATTTTGTCCGCACTCCCGCCTCGGTCAAAAATATCTCCGACAATGTGAAGGTGGTCAACAGCCAATCTCTTAATTAACTGCGACAGTGCAATAATAAATTCATCTGCATCCTCCAGCTCAATAATCGTCTGTAATATCTGCTTATGATACCGAATCTGGTTTGCATCTTCATCTTCCTGCGCATGCAGCAACTCGTCAATAATATAAGCGTAGTCCTCCGGCAGTGCCTTCCTCACCTTTGACCTTGTATACTTCGACGACAATAATTTTGCAATCATAATTAAATGATTCAGCGTCATGGCATACCAGTTGCCATCAATTCTGTTCGTTTCCCCGAGCAGCGTCATCTTTTCTCTCGGATAATAAATCAGTGTACACAGTTCCTGTCTGTCAAACTCCGATAAGGTATCTTTAAAAATCAAGTCCACTTTTTCTTTGATTACTCCGGAACAGTTATTCATAATATGCAAAAATGCTTCATACTCACCATGAATATCACTTAGGAAAAACTCCGTCCCTTTCGGCAGGTTTGTAATAGCCGTTAAATTTACGATTTCCCGAATCACCGCCTGACTTGATGAATAGTTTTGTTTTAACAGTTTTAAATATTTTGTGTTTTCCTTTCCGTTATACACATGTTCCATCAATCTATTTCCTCGTCTTTCAAATAAATTCCCCAATTGATTATATCATAACAGAAGATGTTATTTTTATGCAAGGAAAAAGGATGTTTGTGGCAAGCGTTTGTCACAAACCCATCATTTCGACCTCAGCCACATCCACACCATAACCACAACGCCCACAAATCCAACACCACTACTCAAAAGCATAAGATTTCTCAGACCAAACGCATCTTTAATCAAACCACACGAGATACTTCCTGCCATCTCCCCAAGCCCCATCCCGGCGAGGTTAATGAGGGAAGCACCTTTTACGGCATCCGCCTGTGGCAGATAATCCATGACAAAATACACCGTGCCGACATAATAAATACTGAGTCCTAACAGTTCCAAAGCCTGCGACAAAATCACAAGTGTTACACTGCCGGAAAATGTCGTTGCCGTGGCGCGGAGGAAGCAAAAGAACGCACAGACTACCATCAATTTATCAATGGAAACTCGTCCACGAATCCGGTAAAAAACAAGTGCCACCGGAATTTCAGCCATCGCAAGCACGAACTGAGCCATCCCATAGTCCGCGTGATTTCCTCCCATGCCCTCAATCCAGTCAATGAGAAATGTACTGTTCATATTATAAGCAGCAAAGACAAACACAAGTCCAAGCAAAAATAATGAATATTTAGGAAAATGTTTCAGCAGATAAAAACACGAATGAACTTCTCCTATTTCACATTCCGCGTCTGGATTTTCAGAGGCTAAATCTCCCGTTTTTTCTTCCTTTTTTCTTTCCTTTGAAAAATCGACAGCATCCATATTAAACGCAAAAAAAGCAAATAAAAAACTTACAATAATCTGGAAAATCAAAATTCGGTTTGCCCCAAACGCATCGGCAATCAAACCGACCACAACGCAGAAAACAGCCCAGCACAAAGAACCGCAGGCACGCGATATGGCGTAGTTCATTTTCACGCCGTGATTCATGTACTGGATAGACAGCGAATCCACAAGCGGCGAAGCACAGTGGATTGTCATACCAAAAACAATCAGCGTAAGCATTGCCATCCACATCGTATGTCCGGTTAAATAAAATAAAAAAGAAAAAATAATATTTACAAAAGTCATGAGAATCAGCATATGCTGCAACGGAACTTTTTCGGCGTATTTATCCGCAAAACTTCCTAATACCATTTGAAAAATGAGCACTGCCAGATATTTGACAGCGCTCAAAATTCCGATTTCTGTTCCGGAAAAACCTTTTGCCTCTAAAAGCGGTGTTGTAAACGCCATCGCTACAGCTGCAAGCGTCCAGTATCCTCCCTGCAAAAAACAGTATTTCACCGTAATTCTTCGATTCATACTAACCGCCCCCTCTGTTAATAAAGATACGGTTTTTCCCATAAATTCAATGTCGTTCCAATGCCCTTTTCTTTCGCCTTGCAGTAACACTCATACCCCCAGCCGACATCTAAAATCGGCATACCGCCGACACTGACCATAATAATTTCATCATCCGATTTGCGCCCTTTCTTTTCACCGAGCAAAATTTCTCCAAGTTCAGTCACTTCCGAGCGCTCAATTTTCCCATCGTCCACCATGTTGACATAATACATGCCGGGGATTCCTGATGAGAGACGCTTTCCATTTTCATCCCACTCCTCATATATTTCTATGTACTCCTCATACATCGGATAATTATCCACAATTTTACGAATATCTTTCACCATAAAATCATAATCGCTAAAATCCATTGTGCCGGAGGAAATAATCAAACAGCCGGGCTTAATCCATTCGGGGTTGAGCACCGGCCACCGGCGTTTTTCGACCGAAGTTGCCTCACTGATGATATCCGCATCCTTTACTGCTTCTTCATCCGTACCGCACAAAACAATATGGGAAACCTGCGGATACTTTTCTTTAATAAAACGCTCCATTTCTTTCGCCGTTGCGGATGCCGCAGAACTTCCTTTAATCTTAATGGTATCAATGGAATCAAACTGGGACATATATGCCATCAGGCATGTTTTGTTCACAACACCGGGACCCAAAAGTGTCAGTACTTTCGGATTCTTTACCGACAAATGTTTGGCAACCACCCCCGGCACCGCGCCGGTGCGCATGGCAGACAGCAAATTGGCTGACATATAGGCAAGCGGCTGTCCGGTCTCCACATTATTTAATGTTGCCATCAAAATGGAACGCGGCAGTCCTTTCCTTACATTTCGCCCGTTTGAGCCATAAAATTTTTCACCGGCTAAATGAAACCGTCCACCGAGATACGCCGGCATCGACATAAATCTTCGGTCACGCGAATCCTCAAGGGGGAAGCCTGGGATTTCTGATTCCTTTGGAAAAATCAATTGGATGCCATGCTCTCTCCGATTTTTTCCGCCCATCAAAACGTCGCCTTTTGCCAAAAGACAAAGCACTTCTTCCATCGTCTCCACACAATGCCCGGCATCCAAAACACCGGCAGCTATCATATCTTTTTCATTTAAATATAAAAAATCAATTCTTGTATCTGACATAAGCACCCTCCTTTTTCAGAAATCATTTACAACATCGCATTAGCACGAACCTTTTTCACCTTATGTGCATGCAGCATCCAGTGAATGAGATAAGCCAAAAGTCCAATCAGACAAACACCAAAGATAATCGTTGTCAATGCATTGATTTCCGGTGAAATACCTTTCTTAATCATTGAGTACACCTTCATCGGCAGTGTCGTCGTCTCGGCATTGGCGAGGAAACTCGTTACAATCAGCTCATCCAGTACCAGAGAAAATGCCATAAATGCACCGGACATAACACCCGGCATAATTGCCGGCAGTGTCACATGAAGGAAAGTGTACACACGGTCTGCACCAAGGTCCATGGACGCCTCTTCAATACTTGGGTCCATGCCGACAAGTCTTGCCTTTACCGTAATGTAAACATACGGAAGAACTAACGTTGTATTACCAATAATGATAGTACCGATACTTAATCCGATATTTGACAGGTTAAAGACGAGCAACAGCGCAACCGCAAGCACGATTTCCGGAATTACAATCGGAAAGTAAATGGTATTCATAATCAATTTCTTTCCTTTAAACTTCGCATTGCGCAATCCGACCGCTCCGGTTGTTCCGACAACCAGACCAATCAATGTAGAAATTACGGCAATCAAAAGTGTCGTACCAAGTACTTCCCAAATTCCGGAATCGCTAAACAATTTTACATAATATTTCGTTGTAAATCCCGACCACACCACATTGGCATGACTATCGTTAAACGAAAAGGCAATCATGACAAAAACCGGTGCGTAGATAAACAAAAACAATAGGACGACATATACTTTTCCGAGGATTGACATCACTCGTTTTTTCTTCTTTCTCTTTTCCATAGACTAAGCCCCCAAATCATCCAAATCTCCACCAAGTTTCGTGTAGATTAATACCATTAACAAAATTATCGCTGCCAGAATAATGGATAGAGCGGCGCCAAACGGCCAGTTTCTCGCGATGGTAAACTGACGGTAAATCAAGTTACCAACCATCATCGAGGTACCGCCACCGAGCATATCCGTTACCATATAATATCCGATACAAGGGATAAATGTAAGAATTACTGCGGCAAAGATTCCCGGTGCCGTAAGCGGCAGAGTCACTTTGCAAAATGTCTTAATCGGTCCTGCTCCCAAATCTTTTGATGCCTCAATCAGACCCGGGTCAAGTTTTTCAATCGAGGAATACATAGGCAGTACCGCAAATGGCAGAAACATATAAATCATACCAACGATAACCGCAAAATTGTTATACAAAAGGTCAATCGGCTTTTTGATAATACCAAGTGACATAAGTATCGTATTGATGATACCGGAATTATTTAACATAACAACAAAACTATACAAAATAACCAGACCGCTGACCCACAAAGGAAGCATCAGAAGCACCGTCAGAACACCGGAAGTCTTTTTCTTCACATGAGCAATCACGGTAGCTAGTGGATACCCAAGTAAAATGGTGAGAACAGTCGTCCACACGGCAATCAAAAGCGACTGTTTCACAACCGTTACATAAACCGGTTTGAAAATCTCTGCGTAGTTATCCAGTGTAAACTTATACACAATTTTACCAAGTGGTCCCTTCGTCATAAAACTCATGAACAAAAGCATTCCGACCGGTACAAGCACAAACAGAACCGACCAAATCGTAACAGGAGCACACATTATGATAGAAGATAGTCTCGCCTTAAACGATTTTTTGTCTTTATGTTTTGTCACCACAGTTCCTTCTTTATTCTTCTTCATCCTCATCGCCTCCTTCAATATCACGGGAAGCATCCGTATCTACCAGATTTTTCTCCGGCAGTACAATTCCCTTTTCCAGGTGCCAGTACAGATAAATCATCTCTCCCTCTTTTGGAAGGTCATCCATCGAAAATCGATTAATTTTTACTTCCGTTCCATCATTAAGTAACACAATGGTTTTAATCAGGTTTCCGACATAGATATGTTCTTTCACCACACCTTTGATATGAAATCCTTCTACCCGCTCTCTCGAGTACAGCATATTTTCCGGACGAACCGATACCGAAACGGCACTTCCTGCTGCCAGTTCACCGGTAAAACCGGACGCCTGCGCTTTTCCGACCTCCGTACCTACGGTTACGGTATCACCGTCCTGGCTGATTACAACGGCATCAAAGATATTGGATTCGCCGATAAATCCGGCAACAAATCTCGTCTTTGGATGCTCATAAATATCAAATGCTGTATCCACCTGTTCCAAAACACCCTGATTGATAATCGCAATGCGGTCACTCATCGTAAGTGCCTCTTCCTGATCATGCGTTACATAAACAAAGGTAATACCAAGCTTTCTCTGCAAACGCTTCAACTCAATCTGCATCTGCTTTCTCAGTTTCAAATCAAGTGCGCCAAGCGGCTCATCCAAAAGCAATACTTTCGGGCGGTTAATCAGTGCCCTTGCAATTGCCACACGCTGCTTCTGTCCACCGGACATCTGGGTGATGCGCCGCTTGCCAAAACCTTCAAGCTGGACAAGCTTAAGCATTTCCGTTACCCTCTCTTTAATTTCAGCTTTCGGAACTTTTTTCACCTTAAGTCCATACGCTACATTGTCAAAAACATTCATATTCGGAAATAATGCATAATTCTGAAATACCGTGTTGACATCACGCTGATACGGCTCTTTTTTCTCTACGCTCTCCCCCTGGACTTTAATCACACCGGAAGTCGGCAGTTCAAAACCGGAAATCATACGCAGTGTCGTTGTCTTTCCACATCCGGATGGTCCTAACAGTGTCAGAAATTCCCCTTCGGCAATATTGATATTCATGTTCTTTACCACATGATTGGTTCCATACCATTTTTCTACATTTACAAGAGATACAATAGGTTTACTCATAGTTCCCTCCATTCCGACTGTTTCTAAGAACGGTCTACATCAGTGCGTCGTCGCCTCGTTCATTGGTACGAATACGCATCGCATCTAAAACTTCCGTAACGAATACTTTACCATCACCATTTTTACCGGTTCCAATTGCGGTCGCAATATCCGCCAAAATTTCCTCAATCTGGTCATCCTCAACAACGACGAAAACCATGATTTTCGGAAGCAGGTTGATATCATCGCCGGTGAAATTCATCTCCGGCAGATATCCTTTCTGACGTCCACATCCCATAACGGATAAGCACGTCATACCCTGACAATTGTGAGTGGCAAATATTTCTTTCAAACCAACCAATTTTTCCGGTCTTGTAATTACTTCAATCTTTTTCATGGTATCATCCTCCTATTCTGCTGCATTTCCCATCAATTCCGTGTAGTAAGTATCCATTAAGTTAATCTGTTCATCACTTACGGCAATGCTCCAGGAAATCGGGAATAACTCTTCCTCTTTTTTCAATGCCGGACTTTCATAAAAATCTTTGTCAAGATGAGGTGCTAACAAGTCCTGTTTTAAGTTTGGCACACCGCCGTACTCGGCATTGCTTTTTGCATTTTCTTCCGGACGAAGCAGAAAATCAATTAATTCAGTTGCTTCACTCTGTTTTTCTGATGCTGCCGGAATCGCCCAATACTGCTGGAACCGCTCACATCCTTCTTTCAAAGCAACGGCTTCGAATTTATCCCAGTTATCTTTGGAATCTACACAAAGTGTTGTATAATCCCAGCAGAATGCTACCGGACACTCACCATTTTCAAGCTGCGATACGGCACTCTCACCAACAAACGCTTTTACATTTGCCTTAATCTGTGTCAAAAGTTCATTGGCTTTTTTCATCTCTTCTTCGTTTGTCGAATCCGGCTTAAATCCACAGGCTGCTAACGCCTCACCGTAAAGGGAAATCGTTGAATTGACCATCGCAATTTTTCCTTTCAGTTTTGGATTAGCTAAATCCTTAAACGAGGTGATTTTGATTGGACAGGTCTCTTTGTTATAAACAATCGTTGTATAACTACATCCCATATTTGGAATTGTATATTTTTCTTCGGTATCTCCAATCGGTCCCTCTTTCAAAAAACTCTCCTGAATATTTTTCACATTTTTGACCTTACTCTTATCAATTGGAGCTAACAATTCACCATCCAAAAAGGATTTTACATAAGCACCCTCTAAGTCAATCAAATCGTAATCGGCACTTCCTTCAATCATCTTCGCTAACAAAGTATCTGTATTGTCGATGTAACTGATATTGACTTTAATTCCGGTCTCTTTGGTGAAGTCTTGAAACATCTCCTCCGACCAGGTTCCTTCCCAGACCATAATGTTTAAGCTGTCTGCCTTTTCTTTTGAACCGGTGCTCTCTGAGCTGCTGCCACATCCCGAAAGAACGCTTATGCTCAGTACAAGACACATCATAACTGCTATTAAATGTTTCATTTTCTTTTTCATAATCATGCCCTCCTTACGTTGATTGATAAGTTTTACTTGTTACAAAAAAAAGAAAGCCAGCGGAAACTCCACGAGTCTCCGTTGACTTTAAAGCGATACTAGCACCAAATTATTTTTCTGTCAATGCTAATTTTTATTTTTTGTGAAAATGTAACGATTTCATTTTCATCATTTCATACATTTACGGTAAATTTCTACAATCTTGTCTTTATCAAGCGGAACCTGACACTCATCGAGCCCATCCGCGGCGCGCTCTGCCATACTCTCAAAGTGGCTTTCGTCCGTAATTCCAAGGTCCTGCATCGACAGTTTCAGCCCCATTTTTTCAAAGACTTCTTCTGTCTTTTGAATGGCAAGTTCCGCAATTTCATACGGCTTCTTGTCCGGCGAAATGCCAAATACATTTACTCCGTAATTCACAAAACGATCCACATTATCGTCATTTAAAATATAGCGCATCCACACCGGAGTGAGCACGGCAAGCCCATGTCCATGTGTAACATCATACACCGCCGAGAGTTGGTGCTCCATCGCATGCACAGGCCACAAAGACGTAAGACCACACGCCAAAAATCCATTAATCGCCCAGCTTGACGTCCACATCAAATTAGCTCTTGCCTCATAATCATCCGGCTTCTCGCAAGCAACCGGTCCAAAATGAATACACGTTTTCAGAAGCCCTTCCATCACACGGTCCTGCATATATTTTCCCGGTGTTCCATCAAAATACAATTCAAAAATATGGCTCATAATATCTGCCGTACCTGCTGCCGTCTGATATTTTGGCACAGTAAATGTATTAACCGGGTCCATGATAGAATATTTCGGATACAGTAAAATACTGCACATCTCCTGCTTATCCGAAGTTTCTTCGTTGTTAATTACCGCAAACCCGTCCATTTCAGAACCGGTTGCCGCCAGCGTAAGCACTGTAATAATCGGGAGTGCCTTTGTTATCAAACTGTTATCCAGCACCAAATCCCACGGACTTCCCTCATGGTAAAATCCCGCTGCAACCGCCTTCGCACAATCAATCGTACTGCCACCGCCAATCGGAATTACCACATCAATTTGATTTTCACGGCAGATTTGCACACCACGACACACGGTACCAAGCCGTGGATTTGGCTCCACGCCCGCAAGGTCCCACGTTGTAATTCCTGCCTTTTTTAGCAGCGACACAATCGTATCATACAATCCACTGCGCTTTACACTGCCGCCACCGTACACCAAAAGGGCACGTTGTCCAAATTCACTGACAAGGTCCGGCAGATTTTGAATCTGTCCCTCACCAAAAAATACTTTCGTTGGAATATCATAATAAAAATTCTGCATCGTATCCACTCCTTTTCAAAACATTAGAAAATGAATCCTGCCGCTAAATAAAGAGCCGCAGAAATCGCACCGGCAATCAGCACATACGGCTGGCTCGTCCGATACTGGTCATATATCGTTACCCGGCATGCTCTTGCCGAGACAACGCCTAAGTCAGAAACAACACACGCATTTGCACCGAATAATCCGGCAGAAATAATCGCACCAAGGCACAACGGAACATTTGCACCAACGCCCGGTAATACTACCATCATAACCGGAATTGCAATCTGATACAACGTATAATTTAAGCTAAACAAATATTCCGAGCAGCTAAAGAATACGAAGAAGATAAACGGCAGAAGACTGGCAACCGGAATTGCTCCGCAGACAGCGGATACAAAATCTTCCATTCCCATCGCATACATACATTCCTGCATCGCATAGCCAAGCATCAGAATAATTACCATGTCAACCATGTCGATAAAACCATCCACGATACACTGCACATACTCGGAAATTGTCTGCAAGCCCTGCATGACATATAAAAATCCGGTAAAAATAACCGCAATAGCAAACGCCGTAAAGCAGTTAAGCCCCGTCGCTAGTAAAGCAATTACAATACAGACAAGCGGCAAAATGAGGTTTAACACACTAACGTGTTTTGTCCTCTCATTATTTTCATCAAAATCCTCTTCTTCGTCTGCGTCAGCCTCTTCATCGCTCCCTTTAATATCGCCCATCTGGATTCCTTTTTCTTTCATCATCCGGTACGCTTTTTTCATCGGTCCGATAATCGGAATTTTACCGGCAGCAAATAAGAGCGAGAGAACAATCGCAACAATCGCATAAAACATAAATGGAATTGACTGGATGAAAATATCCGTCGCCTGTGCCTTATCCGCAACATTATCCGCTTCCACAATCTGGTAAATGATAAAATATCCCCACGCACCAAACGGAAGCATCGCCGACGCACAGATACTAATCGTACGGATGATATAAGCAAGTGCCAATCTCGGCTTCTTCAGTGCATCAATCAATGGAGAAAACGCCGCACCGGCAGTCAGTGCCGACACATAATCATCCACCGATGTCGCACCGGCGTACACACCAGCCGTCACCATAACGGCAGCTGCTTTTCCCTTTTCCTTGCTTGTCACAAACTCGGTAAACGCCTTTGTGCTTCCGGTTCGCTTCATGGCAATAATCAAACCGCCGCAAAGGAAAAATGACATATACATCTCGATATTTTCCGGGTCACCAAGCACGGTATATAAATCATTGATAAAGCCGCCAAAACAGGCCCCCTTATACCACAATATGTAACATGAAAATGTACCTAAAACCAGCGACTGCATAACATCTTTTGTGACCAAAGCATATACAAACAGCCCTGCCAGTGGAACAAGAATCCAGAAACTTCCTGTCACCATTTTTGTTGGCACCAAAAACAAGACAACCCAGAACACAATCCAAAATGCCCAGAGTTTCACCATTTTCGGCTCGATATGCTTCGGATTCATGTAATAAAAAATTCGTTTAAAAATGTTTTTACTGTCCATATCAATCACTCCAATCACATAAAAAACTTACTACCTGGATGAATGATCCCAGATTTTTAACTGCGTGCCAATACCATGGTCGACAGCGTTGCGGTAAATTTCAGAGCCCCATGCAACGTCCTCAATCGGCATTCCTTCAATGGCAACAAAAATAATTTCATCATCGGATTTTCTTCCCGGCTTTTTACCACGGATAATTTCACCCAAATGGTCAATGGAATCTCTCGTAATCAGACCGTCCTCTACCATATAATAGAACTCCTCACCCATACATCCGGTCGCCTTACGCATTCCATTTTCATCGTAACCCTCTTCATCCTCGATGCCGTACTCCTCATACATCTTCCAGTTATCGACAACTTTGCGGATGCCAACGAGTTCTTTTTTATCCATATTGAAAAAGCTCGTCGCAATCAAGGTAACGCCCGGTTTTAACCATTCTTTTTTGTAGGTCGGATACTGTCCCGGTTTCACAGAAACCGACTCGCTGATAATATCGGAGCCGCGGACTGCTTCCTCTAACGTCTCACAGATGATTACTTCCTTCACCTGTTTATAATGGGTTTCAATAAATTCCTTAAGTGCAGCCGCCGTTTTGGATGTTAAGGAACCTGCCTTAATTTTTACCGTGTCTATATTTTTTGCATTTGTCATAATGGCACGGAAACAAGCTTTCGCAATCGGTCCCGCACCCAACATCGTAAGAACTTTTGAATCCTCTCTTGCCAAAAGTTTGGTTGCCAGTCCCGGCATTGCCCCGGTACGCATTGAACTTAACAAGTTCGCTGACATATAGGCAAGCGGTGCTCCGGTCTCCACATCATTTAGGGCAAACATCAAATTGGAACGCGGAATTCCCATCGGGCGGTTATTTCCGTTTGAGCCGTACCATTTACATCCTGCGACATGGAATTTGCCTCCTAAGTACGCCGGCATGGCGATAAACCGCCGGTCCGCGCCGTCATTAATTGGGAATCCGTCAATATCGGATTTTTTCGGAAATTCCAGCATAATTCCGTGAGAGTTATGCTCCGGACCACCCATGATGAAGTCGCCGTCCTCCAAGAGTCCCATTGTCTCTTCCATCACATCAACGCATTTGGCAGCATCCATAACTCCTGCCTCAATCATATCCTCTTCATCTAAATAAAGCATACGGAGTTTTTTCGATTCTACTAATTTTGCTTTTTCTTCTGCAATTACAGCCTCTAATTCACTCATGCCTTTCATCTCCTTTGACTTTCACTCAGTTTATTTCAAACTCTTAAATCGGTCATAGCTTAAGGAAGAAATATCAACTATTGTGTCTTCTCCTGCTACCATCTGGGACAACATCAGTCCGACTGCCGGTGCGGTGCCAAACCCATGACCGGTAAATCCACAGGCAAGAATCAGTCCAGGAACTTCATCTACACAGTCGATAACCGGTACGCCGTCAAAGCACAAATCACACCAGCCGCCCCATGTGCGGACAATTTTGGCATCTGCCAGTTTCGGAATGTATCCCATAATCGCGCGGCATCCTGCTGAAGCAGTAATCGATGTTGTGCGCAAATCGTCAAACGATTTATCAATGGATTCTTCCAAGCCGGAATCCGAACCGAATACAAATGAACCATGCTGTGACTGATGTCCATAGAAATCGGCATCTGCGGTTCCTAACATGATATCAAACATATGTGGCTGCATTTCCGTTACCAGACATTCTTCAAAGAATTTTGTCATCGGCACATCAATTCCTACCGTGCGGGCGATAAAACGGCTCTCGTAGCCGGCAGCCAGAATAATGGTTTCGCCCTCAAATACTTCCCCGGTTGTAAGAATTACTTTTCTTGCTTTTCCCTTTACTTTTTCAATGGCTTTTACCTTTGCTCCGGTTATGTAACGTGCACCGAGTTCCAGTGAACGGGTATAAAAGGCAAGGGTTGTTTTCATTGGGTTTGCGTGACCGTCGGTTGGACACCAGCTTGCACCAATGACTTCATCCGAAAGGTGCGGACAGATTTCCTTGACTTCTTTGCCGTCAATTACATGCATATCCAGTCCTACGCTTCTGGCATTGGAAGCTAGGGTTTCAAGTTTTTTCAAATGTGCTTCTGTTTTACCGAGACGCAAGTTTCCTCTCTGGTAATACTCAACGTCTACACCAAGTTCTTCGGAAAGTGTCGGCCACATATTGTTGACCGCATACATCGCATACGGAAGTTCTCTGACATCACGTCCGGACTGACGGACACCACCACCGTTTCTTGATGAACCACCGTGTCCGATACTGTCATCTGCTTCTAATACTAAAACATCTTTGATTCCTCTTTTGGCAAGGTAATATGCGGTTGCACAACCGTTAATACCGCCACCGATAATAATTACGTCTGCTGTTTTTTTCATTTGCAGTCACCTCCATCCCTTGCTAAAACTTTCATCTCTATTGGTCTCATCGGAGCTCTTGATACCGCCGGTTCAATATCCGTCGGTCTTACGTGAAGCTCTCTTGCCATAATTCCTTTTACTAATTTACCACAGGTCTGTCCCTGACAGAGTCCCATGCCATTTCTCAGATATCGTCTCATTTCTTCCATTGTCACAATGCCCTCGTGAATGGCTTTTCGAATTTCGCCTTTGGTCACTTCCTCGCATCGGCATATCAGCATATCATCATCTGCGCCAGGTACAAAGGGACCGATTTCTTTTAATTTTTCCTGAATATCCATCATATCGTTTTCCTCTTTTCTGCGCTGTCTCGCGCGTTATTTTCGCGTTTTCTATGCTCTCTTATAGAAGCGTGCCTTCATTGTCATATCACTTGGCACCTTAATCGTCAACAGATTGGTGTGGTCAAATGCTTTGGCCGTTTTGCAGGATACCACTTCACAGTCGCACACTTTCTGTCCGTCTCGTCCGAGCGCAATTCCTTTCTCGCCTGCCTCCGGCAGCGGAAGAAATTCGTAAGGAAGAGTGACGGTACCAAATCCGGGCTCCGTTTCCTCATCAACTAAGAAGATTGCCTGACCGGAACAGGAAGCTACGCACATACCACATCCGATACATTTGGAACCCGGCACAACAACCGGCAGTGATGTAATGTTATCGCCGATGGAAATACATCCTTTTGCACAGGCATCCTGACATGGGTTACACGGAATGTTCTGCGTACACTCCATAACCGGATGAACACCGACTGCATGGGTAACACCCGGATACCGCTCAATCTCATCGTCCGCTACATAACCTTTTGCAAGAAGGTTTTCGGAAATGTCAATGCCCTCTTCGGTTTTCTCGATTTTTTTGCCTCGGTTTTTCGGAGCAAACATTCCCTGACGAAGTGCTTCCAGTGCGGATTCCAATTCGCTTACGCGGGCTTCTCTTTCTTCTTTTGTCATGTAACCCAGATACTCAGAAATGACAGCTCCTGAAATACGACCTTCAATCATTGCTGAACTTGCTTCCTCAATTCCGGATACATCACCTGCTGCGTAAATACCCGGTACACTGGTTGCACCAAGGATGTCACAAACCGGTACATAACCACCCGGTGTGTCGTTCATTTCGCAGCCTGCCTGTTTGAGTAACTGTGACATCGGTGACAAACCAACTGCCATACAAATGGTGTCTACATCGAAATGTTTTTCCGTTCCTTCGATGAACTGGAAGTTTTTATTGACCTCTGCAATCGTAACACCTGTTACCCGGTCTTCGCCTTCCGCTTTTACGATGGTGTGTGACAGATAAAATGGTACCCCGAGTCTTGCTACTTTCGCAGCGTGTACCCCGTATCCGCCAACTCTCGGTGCCGCATCAACGAGGGCAACCACTTCGCATCCAGCCTGCATTAACTGGAAGCTGACAACCAATCCTACGTTACCGGTTCCAAGCATCAGAATCTTTTCTCCGGCTTTGATGTGATGAAGGTTCATCATCGTCTGTGCTGCACCTGCTCCGATTACACCAGGAAGTGTCCAGCCGGGGAACGTTACCATGTTTTCACTGGCTCCGGTTGCCACTAAGATGGCATCCCCTTTCATATGTTTTACTTCATCTCCGATTCGCACCGTGATTTCTTTCTCCGGATACAAACCGATTACGGTTGCATTTAACATAACTTCAACGCCGTATTTTTCTGCCTCAGCGAGAAGTTCTTCTCCTATTTTAAATCCGCGGATTTTTGCTTTGTGCTCCTTTGAGCCAAAGAACTTATGAATCTGCTTAAATAACTGTCCGCCCGGTTTTTCATTTTCATCAAGTACCAGAGGATGCAATCCATGTTTTGCTGCTTCGGTTGCTGCGGACAATCCGGCTGGTCCTGCTCCAATTACAATCAAATCATATCTTTTCATTTACGCTTCCTCCTTTGCACTTGCTCCATACTGGGTTTCTACTACCATTCCCTCTTTCAACGGGGTGATGCAGGTTCTCACATTTGGCTTTCCATCAACTACCATAACGCAGTCGGTACAGCGTCCAATCGCACAAAAGACGCCTCGTGGTTCATGGCGTTTTGCTGTATAACGATGTGCCATCACACCTGCTACGCGAAGAGCTGCTGCAATCGGCTCTCCCTCATACCCTTCCAACGTTGTTCCGTCATATGAGAATTTCACTAATTTTCCTTTTGGAGATTCCCCTAAAATCGGATGATTTTCAATTCTCTTTTCCATACCGTAATCCTCACTTTCCAAAATTCAAATTGATTTAGAAACAACAAAAGAGCCACTGGCACCAAACGCGGTCACCATTGACTCTTTACGGGAAGTATAAACCCTAGAACCATACTAGGGTCAAGGGCTTTTTTTGAAAATTTGACATTTTTTTTCATCTTTGCTAAAATAAAGGCACTTGCAACGGCGCTGTTTCTATGAAATAGCGCCGTTTAGTTTAGGAGGAACCGCCAAGAACGAAGTTCTTGCTTGAAATCGGTTCCGACGACTTGCCGCCGAACGCATGTGAGGGGGCACTACCTTTATACTAGGAGGAACCGCCAAGAACGAAGTTCTTGCTTGAGGAGGAATGATCATGGCAAACAGCACATTTCACATCGGAGAATTATCAAATTTATTTAATATCAGTGTCGATTCGATTCGTTATTATGAAAAAAAGGGATTAATCTGCCCGACACGAAATGAAAATAACGGATACCGGGAATATTCTCTGGATGATTTCCAGACTTTAGTGATGATCCGTGAACTGCTGGGACTTGATTTTCACAAAGAGCAGATTAGCGAGTTCTTAAAGAATAGAAATATTTCCACCACAATGGAAATGTTAGATACGGAGCTTTCTATTATAAAGGAAAAGATGGAAGTTCTTCAAAAGAAAAAGGAGCAGATCGTCAGCCGGATTCAGTCTTTGCAAGCCGTGCAGAATGAGTCATCGGACACTTCCATTCAATTAAAGACATTCAAAAAACGCCCGATTGCCATGATTTCCACGGAAAATCTGCCGGACGCTTATGTTGACTACACAATGGTTCAATATATGAAAAAGAACCGGATTAAATTAGATACCATCGGTTTCTGCGACTGTTACACGCTGGATTTAGAAAAATCAAATCCAGACTCCGATTACTACCGCACGGAAAATGTTTTCTTTTTGACTGACAGCACAAAAACGAAGACGGATACATTTCTCCCTGCCGGTGAATATCTGTGTCTGTACTACCACGGCTCCTTGAAACAGACCAAACAGTTGATGCCTTCTCTCTATGCCTATGCGAAAGAACATCACTTAACTGTCACCGGCCACCCGATGGAACTTTGCCACATCGACAGTTATGAGACGAACCGTGAAAGCGAATATGTCATTGAGTTAGAACTTCCGGTAAGTTCTCATCCCAAACAACAATAAGCTGCCACCGCAATGGACGCTCACGCGAAACAATTACGGACGTCCAACCCATTCGCTGCCGCCATAGCCATCGCCTCTGGCAGCCCACTTCGTCGTAAGAATCGGTTTGTTTCCCTGAAAACCATAGCAGGCATAACCGACAAACATTTCAACATGATAAATCCCTTTGTATCTGCCGTTATTAGCTCCGGTGCCAAACAGCAAATCACCAGGACGAAGTTTCATCTTTGAAATATTTTTATAGCTGTCGCCGCCTTTCACCCATCTTTTATGTGACGCACACCACTTAGCGATATCAGCCGCAACAGGTGCATAATTTTTATTACCAAATGATTTCCCTTCTTTTTGATAAGCCTTCCAGACAAGAGAACTGCAGTCATAATACTTGTCACTCATTCGTTTTGCCTGACTATATTTGCAGGTTCTCGCAATCTTTTTTGCCTTGTTAATGACGGCACGTCTTTTTTTCGTAACAACCGAAACCGCACACCCTACTTTCTGGTTTCCAATTTTTGCATAGGCAACCGCGTTTCCATTTTTCTTTGCTTTGACTTTTCCACTTTTTGAAACGCTTACTACCTTTTTATTTGTCGTGCCCCAGCTAAGTTTTCCCTTATATCCTTTGACCTTTAATTGCACGGTATTTTTCTTGCACAAAACAGCTGAATTTTTCGACATATTAACCTCGATAATCTGTACCGTAATGGCAAATATTTTTCCATTCAAATCTACAGTAAGTGTTGTTTTGCCTGTGTAGTTTCCCTGAATAATCAGTTCCTTCTTTGCAGAATCAAGCTGGCAGGTAAGCCACATCGAGGAATCTGCCACCCGGTAAGACATAGCGTAATACGTTAAATCCGGTGCATCCACAAGCGGAATCCGCACCTGCAGTCCCTCGTCATCATAATTCCAACCCGCCTGATACATTTTGACTGTTGTTGTCTGCAATCTGGTTTTTGACATATCACCTGCGGCAAACAACTCATAGGAAGCAGAGAAACATTCATTTCCGGCAGCATCCCAGCCTTTTGCCGTAATAAAAGTCTTTCCTCCACCGACAATCCGAAAATTCCCGGCGGCGTCCACCGTCGCAGTCTTTTCATTTGATGAGTGAAATTCTTTTCTTGCGATTTCAACCATGCTGTACCAATTCATCTGCAATTCAATCTTACCATAATCGCCCACATGGTAAATATCGCCATCCTCCCAATCATTAGCATCACTCGAACCATTATATAAGGTAATGTTTTTTTCAGCCGCCTTCGCATGACCGTCATAAAATCCCATTGCTGCAATTAAAAATACCGCTGCAAACAATACGATACCACCATATTTTTTCATCTATTATTCGTCCTCCTTTGTAAAACAGCAATCACTTTATCCCAATTATCCAGTACAAACCTGCCAATTACCGGGTCGTACATTTTTCCTAAATTCTTTTCTATTTCCTGATAGCAGATATCAAATCCAAGTGCCTTGCGGTAACGTCTTGTTGAAGTCATCGCATCAATGGAATCACAAATCGCAATAATTCGTGCTCCCACTGAAATTTCTGCCCCTTTCAAGCCATCCGGGATTCCGATTTTTCCTATATCATGTAAATTACACATCTTCTTTCCTTTGTTCGCTGACTTTTATTATACAACGAATAGAGGGAGAGGACAAGAATCGGGAATGGAGAATTTATTTCAAGTAGGGGGGAACAAATTTTTTAGTTTCCGCAGTTACAAGCCTCCCTTAGTGGTGAGGCTTGTAACTGCTGGGGAACTGAAAAGTTGTGTTCCTGCTCATATAGATAATGTCGAACGGGGATTTTAAGGATGGCAACTTGCATAATGCAACGTTATTTTGCTCCAACGCCCAAAAGAGTTGCAACATAACGAAATCATTCTTGCTCCAATGCAACTCTCTATGGCAAAAACTACCCAAAACGTTGTTTTTTCAATGTGATTTGTCGCGAAACGACTTGTTGAAAGCGGAAAACGAGGAAAAATTACAACTCTTTATGTCAATTCCCTAAAATAGCGTTGCATTGCTTCTCCTCCTTTCACCACGCAAATCTTTCGCCTCATCGCAAAATAAACCCATTGCTGAAAAATGGATACAAACGCGCCATTTTTTTCAATGGTTTTATTTTATATTTTATCCCCACACTTCTTCAGCAATCTCTTTTACGAGTTTCAATTTTGCCCACTGCTGCTCCTCGGTCAATTTGTTACCGATTTCACAGGAAGCAAATCCGCACTGTGGGCTTAAGTACAAGCGGTCAAGTGGAATATATTTCGCTGCTTCATGAATTCTTTCAATGACCTCTTTTTTATCTTCAAGCTCCGGTGTTTTCGTTGTAATCAGTCCAAGTACCACTTTTTTGTCCGGTGAAACTTTAGCAAGTGGTGCAAAACCGCCGGAACGCTCGTCGTCATACTCTAAGAACAAAGCGTCTACATTTTCTTTGGCAAATACATAATCAGCCACACTGTCATAAGGACCGCTGGTGAAATATGTTGAATGATAATTGCCGCGGCAGATATGTGAAGTAATTACCATATCCTCCGGCTTTCCTTCCAATGCCAGATTATTCACAGCCAGCAAACTCTGTTTCACTTCTTCTAAGTCAATACCAAGGCTTTTGTAACGCTGTTTTGCGGCATCACCCACAACGGCACCCCATGTACAGTCATCCAACTGCAAATTGCGGCAGCCTGCCTCATAAAACTGGCGGATAACATCCTGATATGCCACTCCAATATCATGAATCAGCTCTTCATCTGTCGCATAAAATTTTCTTGTCGATTCCACATTCTGCGGAACAATAAACTGCTGGAACATCTGTGCCGGTGCTGGAATTGTATATTTTGCAACTGTATTTTCATCTTCCAAAGTTTTCAAAAACTTAAAGTATTCAACAAATGGATGTGCTTTCGCTTTAATTTTTCCAACTACATAAGTATCTTCCAAAGAAGCAAGCTCGCCTGCAAACTGTACGCCGCCTCCGGTTACCTCATGTGCTACTCCCTCAAATCCCCACATAAAATCCAAATGCCAGTAAGTTCTACGAAACTCACCATCAGTAATCACATGGAATCCCAAGTCCTTCTGTTTGGCAACAACTTCACGAATTGCCCCATTGATTGTCTCGTCTAATTCTTCTTTTTCAATTTTCCCATCCTCATACAGCGCTTTCGCATTCTTTACTTTTTCCGGGCGTAAAAAACTTCCTACATAATCATATCGAAATGGTTCCTGCAATGCTGTCATATTCAAATCCTCCGTTTCGTTTTTCTTTTGATGAGGATAGTGTAGCATTGTTTATTTCTTTTGTGAAATACATATAATCATGCCTTTTCCATAGTTTCAGACTATGGCCAGGTAATTTTTTATTGCCTCCTGATAATATAAAGCGTAGCGGCTTAACATCGTATTTTTCATACGAATCATGCCGATCCGCATATCACAATCCGACACAAGGGGCTTTGCAATAATATTTTCACCATTTAACTTCTGGTCGATGACACCGGAGCAAACCGTAAATCCATTTAACCCAATCACAAGGTTAAACAGCGTTGCACGGTCGCGCACCTGAATATTTTTCGGAAAATCCAGCATACTCAAAAACTCCTCAGCAAAATAAAAAGAGTTCCGTTCTCCCTGCTCATATACCAGATACGGATATGGCTGCAAATCATCCAATGTAATTTCTCTCTTATTTGCCAGCGGGTGCTCACGGCAGATAAAGACGTGTGGCTCTGCCACAAACAATTCTTCAAATACAAGTCCGTTTTTCTTCATAAGTTTCGTCAGAACTTCCTCGTTGTGCGCCGACAAATATAAAATTCCAACCTCGCTTTTCCCCTGCGCCACGTCATCAATAATCTCTCCGGTCTGCGTCTCGCGCAAAATAAAATTGTACTGGCTGGCATCGTACTGTTTCACCAAATCCACAAACGCATTGACCGCAAAGGAATAATGCTGGCACGACACCGAAAATTTCGGCGTCCGGTTTTTGTCCTTGCCAAAATGCTCCTGCATAATATCCGCCTGCTCCAAAAGCATCCGTGAATAGGCAAGCAGTTCCTCACCTTCTCTCGTTATCACAACACCTTTGCTGGAGCGTGAAAAAGCAGTCACGCCCATTTCCTTTTCCAAATTTTGAATTGCTGCACTAAGACTCGGCTGCGAAATAAAAAGTTTCTGTGCCGCCTCCGAAATGCTCCCACACTCCGCAACTGTCACCAGATATTTTAACTGTTGTAATGTCATACCTTTTCCCCTTATCGTATATAAATCCCTTTCATTATAAGATTTCCGGCAAATTCTGTCCATAGACAATTCTTTCATTGACATAATAATTTCCCACATGCTATAATTGAGTTATAACTCAAATAGCAATTCATTTCTATTTCGAGACACACAAAGGGATTTTACATAAAATAAAAAAAGGAAGGAGGAATGCAAAGTACATGGCAAGAAAATACGACAGCGAAGAAACGAAGCAGAAAATTCTGTCATCCAGTGTCCGCTTGTTTATAGAAAAGGGATATCACGAGACAACGATGACGGAAATTCTTCATGATGCAGGCGTATCCGGCAGCAGTTTTCACTCCATTTTTCACACAAAAGATGGCGTTCTTGCAGAACTTACAGAATTCATGTTTGAAAATCAGTTTGGTGTAGGAGAAAAAATCATCGGAACCGGGAAAAATCCGGTGCTTCTCTACGCCGTTGAAACCTGTATTCAGTTAACGCTTACCGAGATGAATGAACATCTCCGCGACATTTACATGGAAGCCTACACGCAGCCGGCATTGATGGATTATATTCACAAGCACACAGCAAAAAAAATTGCGATGATTTTCAGGCAGTATAATAAAGACTTTCAGGAAAGCGATTTTTACGAAATGGAAATTGGGACAGCCGGATGTATGCGTGCCTATATTGCAAAAAAATGTGATATGTATTTTACTTTGGAAAAGAAACTTGAGCGGTTTCTAAGAGTAACACTTGGCGCATATCATGTACCGGATGACATACAGCGTGAAACCATCGCTTATATTGGAAAATTAAAAATCCGGGAAATCACCGGTCAGGTCATGAATAAATTGTTTATGGCTCTGGCAATGAAATATGATTTTACATTTCATGAGGCAAACACAAAAAAGAAATGAGGGATATTATGACAAGGAAAGAATTTCACAAGAGACTTTTGATTACGTCTCTTCTTCTGGGGCTGGTACTCCCCTTGGCAAATGTACCGGTAACATCATCATTAAACCAGACCAAAAAAGCGGCGGCAGCAAAGCCGGCCGTAATGACTTTTGCCGAGGGCGAGGGTACCGGAGAAGAATTTAAGGAAGAATCCTGGGTGATGGACTCTAATGCGGCTGGAGAGCCACACAAAGGTTCACTGGCTATTGAAAGCTACCAACCCAGCTCAGACACTTATGGTATTAAAAAAAATCCATATTCAAAAAAGGAAACCCCGGAAAAAGTAATCCGGCTGTTTGACGTGGCAAAACCGTATTCTGCACCCGAATCCGCCGCCGAGGAAGATCCGAATAAAAGTACCTCTGATTACCGTTCCACAATAATCACACTAAATCAACTGGTTCCGCTAAATAGCAGATCGCAGTTTTCCACAAAATTTACCTTTTCACTCCCGGACGCCTGCGTCAACACCAAACAGGCAGGAGGGAAAGAATTCGCCAGAGAAGTCGGCGGCGACGGCCTTGCCTTTTTCATGGAAGATTACATATCCGATCCGGAAGATTTAGCGTATACGTATTCCGGTGGTGACACCTATCCATTCGGCATGCAATGTGACGAAAAAAGACTCATGGTCGAAATGGATTCCCAATATAATGGTGCCTATTGTAACATGAATAAAACGGGCGACGTATATCCATATGATGAAAATCGCCCATATTCCTATGAAAGCTGGGATTATGATAACCAATTATACTTTCACAAAGACCAAACCTATACCGGGAAAAACTATACGGCGTACGAAAATCTTGCTTATTTTGATGCCTGTGCAGGTGGCGTTCTGGATGACACAGATAAGTTAGAGGCTGCCTATCAGGATACCTCGAAAAAGAGTATCGAAGTCAGTGATTCTTCCACCTGTGCCACCCGTTTTGCAGACGCAGGGGTAAATGACAGGCTTTTTACCGTATGGATTGACTACGATGGTGAAAAAATGTATGTCCGCTATGCCAATGGCGATTTTGCCAATGCGAAAAGACCTGCCAAACCGCAGATTGAAAAAGAAATTGACCTTCACTCCCGTTTTGACAACAAAAAGGCTTTGATTGGTTTTTCTTCATCAATCAATGCCTCCAAGGCGAATACAACTTTGCACGCCTTCCAGTTCACCAATGATTATAAACCAATTGACGAAGAGGCATCTTATCGAATCAATTACTGGAAGTTTAATCCGGACACAGAATGTTATGAAAAGGCAGAATCTTCCGAGGTTATGACAGGTGCCGTTGGCGACACTGTCACTGTAGCTGATGCAGATGCCAGCTATGCGACAAAATATAGTAATGATTACTATCACATAAGCACAATCACACCGCAGGATTCCAGCGTCACACTCGAAAACGCGGATACACATTACCAAATGAATCTGTATTATGAACCGGAGAAAACAACCTATAAGGTACTCTACTATCAGGAAACAGA
>OKWJ01000570.1_pt1 | contig 42463 bp, 30 predicted proteins | sample 1607121 | NCBI WGS metagenome assembly OKWJ01 (sample SAMN04414080, study PRJEB24778) | human gut metagenome | material: faecal | host: Homo sapiens | reverse complement strand
AGATATTGTAAAATATTTAAACACTGTAGTTAATAACTGTATACATACTCGTGAATTGAACCATGATGTGTGGGAGTTTCGTAGCAGATAACAGTAGGACGGTACAAGCGTTATGGCTAGTGTTAGCTAATATCTCGTCATTGTGCATGACATTGGTAATATCAGCTATTCTTAGCCGATATATGACTACTGTCGAGTATGGCACATATCGCCAGGTCATTTATATTTACTCGACTCTTTTGATGATCTTTTCTTTTGGGCTTCCAAGCGCATATTCCTACTTTCTTGCACGTGTCCCGGTAGAGGAAGGGCAGGCGGTGATTCGCAAATTCAGCGTGTTATTCTGGGGACTTTCTTCCGTCTTTTCAGTCACTCTGTTCGTAGGAGCATCATGGATAGCTGAATTACTCGGTAACCCGTTGCTAACCGATAATTTGAAATATTTTGCAATGACACCTTTGCTGTTGATGCAGGTATTGTGTGTCGAACGCGTATTGACCGTGTACGGGATGACACATGTTGTGCTAGTGTACGCATTATTAAGTCGCATTCTCAGCGTACTTTGTTCTGTAATTCCCGTGATTTTTTTCAATACCGGGGTTCCCGGAGCCATAATCGGACTGACACTCGCTTCTTTCGGCTCATTTCTCGTTGGTATGCGCCTCTTGACATTACCCTTTAAAGATGTAACACGAAGAAAAACGGATTTGACAACCGCAGATATATTGCGATTCTCGATGCCTGTGTTTTCTTCGAGTTTGTATGGATTTGTCATTGGATCCGCAAGCCAATTTTTCGTGAGCCGTTATCTTGGGGTTGAAAATTTCGCCATGTTCGCAAACGGTTATAGGGAACTTCCGATTGCTGGCATCGTGATTGGTGCCGTTGCCGGTATTCTACTACCGGAATTTTCCCGGATGACAAAGGGAGGTTCCGATAGTAAGCAATATCTAGTTCTTTGGAAAAACGTAGTACTCAAGTCCGCAGCGGTGATATATCCATTTTCCTTGTATTGTTGCATTTTTGCCCCGGAAATAATGGGAGTGTTATATGGAACCGTTTATCGAGAAGCTGCTGATTTATTCCGAATAGTCACGATAATAAATTTGGTGCGTATCGTGCCGTACGGACCGATAATGTTCGCATTAGGCAAAGGCAAAATATTTGCCAAGGCCCATTTGGTCACGGCGCTACTATTGCTTGGACTTGATTTTCTTTGCGTTACCTTTTTCCCGTCTTTATCCGCAATCGCTATCATTGCAACGACAACCACTGTCTTTTGTCTTGTGGTTTTAATGGTAAGTACGGCACGACTCCTGAACACCGGGCTCTCGAGATTAATGCCATGGAAGTCCATGTTCAAAATTCTGTCCGTGTCAACCTTCTCATGCTTTTTAGGGAGTTGTGCGGTAAATTTAATAGGAGTTACCCGTGATTTTCCGGCTCTCCTCTCGGGATTTTTAATATCAATTGTTATCTATCTACCTCTTTCATATATCGCAGGGATTAATTATGCGAGGCTGTTGAAACCATTGGTGTCAACAAATCAACGAAAATGAAATTGACTATGAACGTTCTAATTATTACTCGGAATTTTTATCCTTACAATAATATTGGCTCTTTTCGTATTAACTCGTTCGCTAAATATTTTCGAAAGGCAGGGAATTCTGTAACGGTCGTGGCAGAAGGTGAACGAGATGAGGCTATCACCTGGAATGGTTGTGATATACATTACATCAAAGACCCGATAATGACCCCAAAGTATCTTCATAATTTGGAACAAAAGAATAAAAAATGGACCCTAAGGCGTGTGATTAGAGCATTAGAATCGAGAATATTTTTGGGTGGACCATGTATTTGGCGAGCCAAAACCTGTAAAAAGGTAGAGGAATTATTTCAAAAGAATAATTTTGACGTGGCATTGAGTTCTTACGGGCCTTTGACTCCTCACGCACTCGTGATGAAAGTATTAAAAAAGAGATACAAATTCTTTTGGGTCGCCGATATGCGGGACGAAATGTCAAAACTTCCTTACTATTCTAAAATACACACAAAACGACTTGCATTTTATGAACGTAACATTCTCGAGAAAGCGGATTTAGTATTGTCCGTGTCGAAGCCTCTTATTGATGATTTTAAGACAATGTGTTCACACGATCGATTCTTGGAAGTAAGAAACGGATATGATTACGAGGAATGTTATGAAGTGAATTTCCAGCCCCAATTCACGATGGGGTATATCGGTCGGTTTTACTGGATGGCTACTCCTGATAATTTTTTAAGGCCTTTTCGGAATTGATCGAAGAGGGCAGGCTCCCCGAAAATAGCAAGATTAAAATTGTAGGGAATTTCAAAAAACTCGATGTGCCTGACAGGATATCGTCGAACGTGATTCAATGTAAGAATGTACCCCATGAAGAGGCGATCAAAATATCCATCACAGAAGTTGATACACTTCTGATGATGTATCAATCCGGACGAAAAGGAGTGTATTCTGGTAAATTGTTCGATTATCTTGCCAGGAATAAACCTATTTTAGCTTTATACGATCCCAATGATGTGGTTGCCCCATTACTTGCTGAAACAAAAGCCGGATTTATCGTTGACGATGCTGACAAAGAGGGGATTAAAAATATGATCATGAAATGTTATCAGATATGGAAAAATAAGGAGATACTTCCACGAGATTGGGACAAAATAAAACAATACTCTCGTCGCAACCAAGTCCAAATCCTTCTTGACTATTTGTCTGATAATCTGGCAACGTCTGGATGATATTCACAATTTCGATTTTAGACGGTATCAAATATATAAATTTATCATTTCGTATAACTTTTGGGAAACTTATTACACCCGTCATCCGTTTAATACAAAAATCAAAAGAGATCGAAATGAAAACATTATTTATTGTAACATTATTAATAGCCGGAATGCTAACAACATACACCCAGGCTTGCACCCGCGTGGTATACCTCGGTAAAAATGGAATGATTGTCACAGGACGAACCATGGATTGGAAAGAAGATTTAAAATCCAATATTTACGTGTTCCCCAGAGGAATTGAAAGAGCGGGGGCGGACAAGGGGAACACGATTCACTGGAAATCAAAATACGGAAGTGTCATCACGGCGGGATATGACATTGGCACGTCCGACGGGATGAATGAAAAAGGATTGGTGGCCAACCTCCTATACCTGACAGAATCCGATTACTACCGTCCAAACGACACCCGTCCGGTTATGGGAATCAGTATTTGGACTCAATACGTGCTTGACAATTTTGCAACCGTGGATGAGGCCGTAAAGGAGTTAAGCAAAGAGACATTCCGGATAGACGCACCAGATATGCCGAACGGGGCGAAATCAACTTTACACTTGGCCATTTCTGACGCATCAGGGAATAGCGCCATATTTGAATATATCAAGGGAAAACTCATCATACACGAGGGGAAAGAGTATCAAGTCATGACAAACTCTCCTTCTTACGAACAACAAATCACACTAAATAATTACTGGCAACAAATCGGTGGCCTGGTAATGTTACCTGGAACCAACCGGGCAGCAGACCGTTTTGTCAGGGCATCATTTTACATCAATGTTATCCCACAGACAGACAATCAACGAGAAGCAGTAGCTGGAGTTTTTAGCGTTATACGCAATGTATCGGTTCCTCTTGGGATTTCTACCCCGGCACAGCCTAATATCTCTTCCACCCGATGGAGAACGGTCGCTGACCAAAAGAATAAAGTATATTTCTTTGAATCCACGATGACACCCAATGTATTCTGGATTAACATGAAAGACCTAGACTTTTCAGAGGGTGCATCTGTCAAGAAACTAAACCTTGCAAACGGAGAAACTTACGCAGGAAATGCGGCCAAGGATATGGTAAACAGCCCCTCGTTCAAATTCCTGTTCGAAGTGATATAAAAGGAATGATCTGATTTGATAAAGTCCATGAGGTTTGAGACGATCCCCGTTTTTCATGACTTGTCCCTTGCCCAGTTTCTCCCGGGAAGAGGCATTCGTGATCAGGAGCATCCCTTCTTTTTCTACCACCGAAATGGCTTTTGGATCCAGATGATCGCCATGTTCGCAGGTAATCAAGATGATTTTAATGGTAACAACCATCAGATCGTAAACTTACGTCCGATCTACACCCAAAGTTATGAATTATTTCTCAATAATTTATAACATCGAAACCAATTCACGTTGTTTTCGAAAGAAATGAATACGCTGCAAATCACCACTTTCCGAGATTAAAGTAGAAAAACGTTTCAACGACGAAATCCAATTCTTCACGCTATCAAACGTCTTGTCATCTAAAGATGCCACGGAATTCAAGGTAAAAGCTTTGATCAATGAAAGTTTACATTTCTGAGTTAAAATATACGAGTAGGTCGTGTCAAAATTAATATTGGATATGTAGAAATTTATCCTGTGCCCGTTATCAAATTTTCCCCGAGCTGCAAGCCGTTCCGTGTAATCCAAAAGGCGATACAATTCCTCCTTTAACTCATGCACATCATTATCAGAAATCAAGTTCACGCTCGAAAAATATTTAATGTCATTGATTAAATACATGAAGATCATGTTATCGAAGATAAAACAGGAATCTTTTATCCGCTGGGTTTCCGTGATAAAATTTCTTTGAATTTGTACCATGCGATCCGGAATAACAATCTCATGTAATGGCTACACGGAATCCAGACCATCATGTTGGGCTTTCCACTTGAACAAATAAAACCGAGTTAGGTATTTATATTTCAAATAGAGTGCCTGTGGGAGAATATTGGTAGACGAAGCCGCCTCCGAATACGTATTCGGTTCTATCGAACGGAAAACATCTACAAAATTATCCATCATGTCAAGATCTATTTCCAACGGATTGATAAATTCTGTCAATTTCAACTGGAAAGGCCGACTTTTAGGCGAAACCGACTCCAATAATCCATCAATCGAAATATTCATCTCTTTAGAAATTTGGGCTGTCTCCAACAAGGTAAATGGGACATCCCCACGCAAACGCCGATAAATAGCCTCTTTACCGATACACAACAAATTCCCCAATACACTTGCCAAATTCTCTTCATAAGGGGGTTTCTCCCGGATTGCTTTCAATAAATTATCATGTAAAACTTCCTGTTTCATTTCATGTCGCTTTTTAATCATCATTATAATCGTAAAGCAATCAAATCTCCACCATGTTATCAAAAAACGTTCAGGATTTTTGCCGATTAGTATACACTCCTCTCTGGATAGACATTTCGGACGAAAACGTATAGAAATGTTTTCTTATTGCCTCGACTAAGATATATTTTTTTCTAAATAAATACAAATACATTTTCCCTCCCACGAAATAAAAAAAATGATTTTATACAAAATAACCTTCAAAATAATTTTATAAAAACAAGAAGTTTTTTCACTTAACAAAGCTCTCATCGCATTTTGTTTCAAAAATCGAATTAACGCAAACCCATAGAATTCAATATTTTCAAAATTAGATACAAAAACATCCCGACCATATCTATTTAGAAACGTTACAGATAAAAATCAACCCGGATTTCTATTCGAATTCACAATCCTCTATCTAATTTTGTTACAAACAAACGTCTAATGAAAAACACATTAATTTACATAACAATGATTAGTTATATCATCTACGGCCACATCCAATTCCACATCCAGAAATAATCCGGAATGTCAGACAGGGAATCTGTTCCTATTTTCCCTGTAAAACGGATTATACCAATATCGTGTCCCTGGCCGGGCGATCAGCTCCAGAGCAACCTCAACACCTACACACAGCCTGACTGATCGCCATTTCTTTTTTCATTTTCAGGAATTATAATATACTACATTTTTTATAACTTTGTGATCATGCAAAAATTCCAAGCAAATGCTAACATTTATTATCTCTATCGGTCTATTAATCGTCGCTTATTTTACCTATGGTAAATTTGTTGAACGATTTTTCGGAGCCTCATCCACAATTGCGACTCCGGTGAAACGCCTGGCAGACGGGGTGGATTATCACGAGCTTAAACCTTGGCGTATTTTCGTTATCCAGTTTTTAAACATCGCTGGCCTAGGACCTATTTTCGGGGCTATACTAGGAGCGGCTTACGGTCCGATGGCTTACATATGGATCGTAATCGGTTGTATTTTCATGGGAGCGACTCACGACTATTTTTCCGGCATGCTTTCTATCCGCCACGACGGAACAAGCCTACCTGATATTGTCGGGAAATATCTCGGGAACAATGTGCGCAAATTCATGACGTTTTTCACGGGATTTTTATTACTGGCCGTGGGAGTTTCTTTCGTGAACGGACCGGCAGATTTACTCGGTAACCTGACAAACATGAGTATGACGCCCTGGCTATATGTTATCTTTGCCTACTATATTCTAGCCACGTTACTCCCCATTGATAAAATTATCGGTAAAATCTACCCTTTTATGGGATTGGCCTTAATATTCATGGCCGTGGCCGTGGGAAGTTATCTACTTTACGGGGGATTTTCCGGGAAACTTTATCTTGAAGAATTAACCTTCGACACGATGAAAAATATGCACGCAGACCCGGCAAACAATATTCTTTTCCCGATGTTATTCATCGTGATCTCCTGCGGTGCCATTTCCGGGTTCCATGCCACGCAATCCCCCATGATGGCACGTTGTATGACAGATGAAAAATACGGTCGTCCCATCTTTTATGGAGCCATGATTTCAGAGGGGATCGTGGCCATGATCTGGGCTACCGCAGCCATGGCATATTTCGGGGGTGCAGAAGGCCTGAATGCCGCTGCCATGGCAGGAAAAACTCCCGCTATTATCGTGGATGCAATCTGCAATTCATGGTTAGGACGTTTTGGAGCGATTATCGCCATCATCGGGGTTGTTGTTTGCCCGATTACATCCGGAGACACAGCATTCCGTAGTATGCGGTTGATCATTGCCGATGCTTTAAAATTCAACCAGAAACCGATCAAGAATCGTCTTATCGTTTCTATCCCGATATTCATCATCGCTTATTTACTTTGTAACGTGGATTTTTCCACGATATGGAAATACGTGGGCATCGGGAACCAAGTATTAGCAACCATCACGCTATGGACCGCAGCCACCTATTTGGCTAAAAAAGGAAAAGCTCATTGGATGATGTCTATCCCCGCCACGTTTTTAAGTATCGTATGTACGACCTATTTCCTGATAGCCCCTTATAAAGTAGGTGGCCTGTATCTTTCCCCTTCTATCAGTTACCCGATAGGAGCGATCGTGGGAATCGGTCTTTTCGTTCTGTTTATCACGAAAATTACTAAGAATAAATAAAAAAAAGGCCGCCTGTGCGCAGGCGGCCTTCATCACACAAAGAAAACATTATTAATTCATTCGAATAGCTCTAACTGCTTTTCCCCCACTTCTTTTCTCTCCCTCTGCGTTATATTTCTCTTCTTCCATTTTCGCCTTATCCGCTCCAAGCGTATCCCCATTTTTGGTCAACAAGCGAGCTTTAGAATTCATCAAATTAGCTTTCGCAAAAAAATCTTTTGTCTGAGCACATCTAGTATCGATCCAATCGACTCCTTCCTGAACGAGGGCCTTGTCGTCACAACCGGCCAACGCCTCGATATTATTCTGGAAATACATTTGCTCTTCACCATTTCTGAACACATTATACTTGAACGCCTCACGCATACTATTCAACATTCCTTTATAATCCCCCTTTCGGACATATTCGGCCGTGTATAAACTAGCCAAAGCTCCCGGGATAAAGGCATAATCCAAAGATTGAAGTAATTTAATTAACTCGGCATTTCTAGCCTCATCAAACTCCCCGTTTCCCGAACGCCAATACGTGATTTCAGCCACGGCTCCCTTTATCGAATTTTCCAATTTATAATCAACCACTTCTTTACCGGCCACTTCATAGAAACGCCCGATATTTGCAATCACTTGACGTATAGGCTTTGATAACGGATCGCTCACGTTCTTTTTAATCAACACCCAATTATCCTTGGTCACAATCTCGTCATCCGACAAAGCATTCAAATATTCAGCAGCAACAGCCCCTTGCTTCTCCTGCATGTAAGCCGAGGATAACGCAGTCAAATAACGACTTAATAAATCCGTAGTCCGCTCCCCGGCCTCGTACCGCTTTGTTAGACCACTCAAATTGTTTTGTGGATCTTTTGCCATCTTTCCACCTTCCATTAACCACTCGGCAGAACCAGCCCCAACCATCTTATGAACCACCTGCTGCGTGTTCGGGTCCACGAAAACCAAAGTTGGGAAGGCCTTCACTTCAAATTTATCTTTCAACATCACGCCATCCGCATCCTTTTCCATATCATACTTCACGTTCACGAAATCCACATTAAACTGATTCCCCACGTCCTCACGGGTAAACACCTGCGATGATAACATCTTACAAGGCCCACACCAAGAAGTGTAACAATCGATAAATATCAGCTTCTTCTCTTTTTTAGCCTTTTTCAAAACTTTCTTCCATTCTTTCGTCTGTTCGAAAGTAATCCCCTTACTTTGAGCCTCTGCACCCCAAACAATTCCGGCAATCAAAACGATTAATACAAATAATTTCTTCATTACATAAAACTTTAATTGAACATCCTCTCGTAATATCATTATTTAAATTTCTTCTGCAAATTGGCAATAATCGCGTCGAATTCCTCGCTCATTCCTTTTTTGAATTCAGGCGAAAGTTCGTCAAACCCATTGTAAACAGACAACACGACCTCACATTTTTTGTCTCCTTTGGGATGAACTTCAAAAGCATAAACCCACTGTTTATCGCCCGTGTAATCCGATCGGATAACAAAATAACAAATCTTGAATACATCATAATCAATCACGCTGATATACTGACTCCTTTTTTTACCATCTTTCCCGGTCAACTCGATTTTAGCATTCAAAGCCTTCTCCTCGCAAGTAAATTCCTTCACGCCCGAAAACTTCTTGTAATTTGCCGGTTCCGAGATGTAATCCCACACTTTTTGAGCAGATGCTTTCAACACAATCTTTTTCTCGATAGCAGGCGGTATTTTTTTCGCTGCCGTCATTTGTGCCGAAGCCAACCCGGACATGCAACACATCAATACCAAACAAAGTAATATTCTCATTTCCTTTACCGTTATATATTCTAAAAGAAGTAGGGAGATGCATGCAAAGAACTGTGTGATAAGAAGAAGCATTTACTCCCAACCTTACACACCATCCCCCTGCCCCTTTTTTATTACATTCCCATCGCGGGCATCGCCACGCTCTTCTTTTTACCGCTAAGTAATTCTTCTAGCTTATCCGTCAAAGCCTTTCCCCGCAAATTTTTTGCCACGATTTTCCCCTCCTTGTCCAAAACCAGAATATAAGGGATTCCCGAGAACTGGTATTGTTTCATCACGTCTTTTCCTGCCTTCGGAGCCTGTGCTTGTGCCCAAGGCATATTCTCTTCCTTCATGGCTTTTCTCCAAGCAGCATCATCTTTATCAATTGAAACACTAAAGAATGCCACCCCCTTGTTGCTATATTCCTTATAAGCCTCCTTCAAGTGAGGAATTTCAGCCCGGCAAGGTCCACACCAAGAAGCCCAAAAATCCAACACGAGGATTTTCCCCTTAAAATCCTGCGGTCCTAATTTTTTCTTTCCATCAGGAGTAGGAAATGAAAATTCCGGGGCAACTTTCCCCTCAGATAAACGCTCTTTTTGAGCTTTCGCTTCTGCCATCTCTGCTTTATATTTCAACAAGGGAGCATAATTGGGGTTCTTACTTTCCAAACGAGCCAATACTTGCTGTACTAACTCTTCGTTTTCCTCTCCCCTCAAAGACGGTAACACGGCCAACACGCTATTCCGATCGGCATAATGTTCGGCCAAGAATCTCATTCTCGCTCTCGATTCATTCCCCAACATATCGTAAAATTTACCGGAAACTTCCTGCTTTGCCTGATCATCAATCCCCGGAATACGGTATACTCCTTGAGAAACGCCGATCATCAACTGGTATCCCCGGTATCCATCCCAATTCATCAAATTCATAACCTCATTGTTTGGCCCACCATTAATGTACACGTAAGGCGGATTCTTTATTTTTATCTTAGCCGTGTCCTCTCCCCTGAAATTGATCTCCAAATCCTCATCCTCTGCCCAAAATTGTACGGATTGCCACTTTTGACAATCCAACGTGTAAACTCCCGGTTTGTCCACCTTCATTTTAAATTCGTATGTCCCATCATCTTTCACCTTGCATGAATCGATAATCGTCTTGTCGAATCCCTGCCGCTCAACAATCTCCATATTGAATCGGTTATAAGGAAACTTCACTTTTCCTTTGATCGTGATCGTTTTTTGAGCAAAAACACTACTTGTACTAATTAGCATACAAGCGAATAACAATAATCTTAAAATCTTTCCCATAAATATCATTTTAGTTCATTAAAATTTCTTTGTCTATTGCACGTCGGCCTTTAAATCTTTTGCCAGTTTCTCGAAAAATGTCCGATAAGACATCATATTACCCTTTCCTTCTACCTCATTTTTTGCCGCTTTGACTGCCGCATCATCAAACCATTGAGCCGCTAACAATCTTAACGCCTTATCTTTACATTGCTTATTTACCCGTAATCCCCAATTATAAAGCAGTAAATCAGAAACTTTACCTTGTTTAATACGTTCCGTTCCTAAAGCGATGTAAGTTTTCCAATCACCAAGTTTCTCCGCGTTCATCATTTCCGCACCTGAAGCAATATCTTCCCAACCATCCACGTTCGCTTTTTCCATCCGTTTCACGTAACGTTTAAAGCCTTTCTTATCCAACACCAGCTGATCTCCTTCTTTATTCACAAACTGGTTAGCACCACCTCCCCACACGTTCTGAATTTTCCGTTTCACATCTCGTTCTCCATAAATAGAGTAGAATTCATCCCGATGTTCATACACGTATTGAAACAAATCCGAATCAACATCATTTATATACTTAACAAATATATCCCAATACTTTCTCTCTTTTAAATTATTCTTATCTAATGTTGCAAAATAATCCAAACTAACTTCCCCTGCTTTTTCACTCAAGGATGCATTTCCCAAATAAGTAAGATATGCCTGAATGAACTCCGGATCCCGGTTCCCCTTTTGGTATTCAGCATCTGCATAGGCCAATCCTTTCCCCTCAAAAGCGATCTGAGCCTGCTCTATTAATTCCTTCAACCCAGGAGCCCCTACCAGACTATGCACAACTTCACCCTGCCCATTAATAAAAAGCAATGTCGGATATGCCTTCACTCCAAAACGATCTTTCAAATTTATCCCTTCCCCCTTTTCCATATCCATTTTCAAGTTCACGAAATGCTCGTTGAAAAAGTTTGCCGCATCAGGATCGGTAAACACGGTTCTCGCAAGCTGTTTACAAGGTCCACACCAAGAAGTATAACAATCCATGAAAATAAGTTTATTTTCTTGTCGAGCTTGCTCTAACGCCCGGTTCCAATCTCCCTCAATAAACTCTATCCCTTTGGCTTTCTCTAATGCCGTCTTACCGAAACCGATAAACTCATCTCCTTCCGTGTATCCACCCTCCATATAAACCAATTTTCCATCACCATTGATAAACAGGAATGCCGGATAACCACTCGTACCATATTTTTCAGCAAGCTCCTTTTCTTTCCCAAAATGTATTTTCAAGTTTATAAAATTCCGGTTATAAAAATCAGCCACATCATTCAATGAAAATACATTCTTCACCATCAACATGCAAGGTTGGCAATAATCCGTATAAGCATCAATAAAAATCAATCGATTTTCTTTCTTCGCTTTCGCCATTGCATCCTTCAAGCTAATTTCTTCAAACAGAATCGAACGTGTATTATTTCTCTTCACTTCAGCATCTTCCAACGCTTTGTTCCCTACCTCCACGAATTTTTCCGGTTTTTGTGCCAGAAGATAAGGACTCACTACCCCAAGGATATCCCCGTTAGGCATGAAAAAACCATATGTCGGGTACATATTCATCATTAATTTAGGTGCAAATGCCTGACCAGCCTCAGACCCCATATCAATCTGAATAGCAATCACGTGCTGATCACAAAAATCCATAATTTCCGAAATTGAAAACAATTTCCGTTCTGCGACATCCAGCTTCTTCTGATCCTCCGGGGTTCGAGCTTTTCGCATGGCATCCACGAACACGATTTTTCCTTCTTTTTGTGCCAACTCTGCCGCTTGTTCCCAAGTCAGGTTTTTAAACACGGATTTGTACTTCTGTGCGTTCACCGATGAAACAAACATCATCAATAAACAAATAATGATCCCGGTTCCTAATAATCTAATCTTTTCCATACGGATTCATACATTTTTACTCCCCGATGTTTATCGGGGAGTTTTTAAGCTTTATTCTTTATACAACACATCAACGATTCTACCAAACCCGGTATACGGATCAGCTGTTCCCCCGGTAATGGCTCCGGTTAACTCATTAAAGTCAATCAAATAAACCTTTCCCTCACCTCCAGACTCGGTAGAAACTATCAATAATTTACCATCTTTAGCATGTCCCGAATTCTTAAATACTTCAACGCCTGTTATTGTCTCACCACTGAATGAGTGAACCACAGCACCCTTATTCGTCGACGCATATTTGTATTGATATAAATCACTACCGGATGCATAAAAACAAACATTCCCTTGGTTTCCGAAAGTGTAAAGGGAACTCTCTGTTAAACCTTCACAATCCGCCATAGAATATTTCTTAACAGGCGTTGCTGTCGCTCCTGAAAAATCCATCACGTATAAAGAATAACCTGAAGTCTCCGTGTCATAGAAAACAGCATACGTGTAAGAATTAAAACCATTCTCCATAAATTTCAATTCTTTCGTTGAACCGATATCATTCAAATCGAATTCGCCCGTTGAAGTAGACTCAAAAGTCCCCACGTTTGAACCAAATTGATTAATAGGAGCAAAACGTTTATTCTTCATGTCAAAAATCACGGATGAAAAAGAACTTGTCGAAATATTCGGTAAATAAGGAGCTGCTTTATAATCCCCATCCAAACGATCGCCAAAAGTAGTAACTCCCATTGACCTATGATCCCAAACATAAACTAAACCATTCGTCACAATCATCTCAAGCGGGCGACTTGTTATCACATAAGCCTCCGGAGCTGCAGTAACACTCATCGGGAAAGAGAACCAAGAAGTAAAATCATTAGACATGATCTCGTATGTATTTACATCCAGTTTCAAACCACCGTTTTCAGTAAAAAAATAAAGTACATTATTATCAGAATACGTTCCCCGGCCTAAGAATTTACCATTTGTCACTTCCGTATCATTAACCCCGGAATACACGTGATAATAAACTTGTTCTTCTGATGCTGTTATATCGGTCAATAGTTTAGCACTCTTGATTATATTCAAATCATAAAGTCCGTTTTTCTCATCCATCACACATAGTCCCCTGGAAACTAACGTCTCTACATTCAACTTCATTGTGAAATATTCCTTCAAATCCTGAACGTTATCTGTAACCGTCAATGTCAAATAATAGGCACCCGGAACTTCATATATGATCGTATCGAAAACTGCTTTCGTGTATAAAACCACGGCGGAGTCATATTTCTGCACATCATCATCTTTTTTAGGGTCCTGCGGATATATTTTCCATTCGTAAGACAAATTTTTCTCATCACCCGCGTACTTCACTTCTACCGGGACATTGAAATTCTCAAACTGATAAGCTGTTTGTTCCGCTTTAATTCCTAACGTATCAATTTGTAGAGAAATCAAATTCTTGTAATCGTAATTACCTTTGTCATCATAACAACTCCACAATCCGGCAACGACAGCCAGCAATAACATTATCTCTATTATAAATCTTTTATTCATAACATTATCATTTAAAAATTAATCAGGGAAAGTTACTCTACCTTCTTTAGGGTCTACAAGAGGACCATTCTCAGCCTCGTATTCAGCCAATTTTTCCTTCAAGATCCTCTTGGCCGGGGTAAATTTTGCTGCATCACCCATCATCCCCCAATAACTCCAACTGGAAAAATCCCAAACACCTAATTGTTCATATACAAACAAGTACTTTGTTTTACTACATTCCCCAAAATACTGACTAATCGGATTCATAAACCATCCTTCATCTCCAATCCATTTATCTGGAATATCATCCGAAACTGTCACGAAAAGAGTTGTTCTTAACCCAGCCACCAAATCGTCAGAATCAACTAATTTCACCAAGAAAGATTTAGCACCCGTGGTCATCAAGTCTTCCGAACGCAATACTTTCAAGGGTACCGATATTGAAACCTCACCTTTTGGCATAATGACATTATCTGCAATTTCATAATTCGTTCCTGCCACGGCCCCGTCTTCGCTCGTTATCGTCAAACCGATCACCCGATCATAATCTTTAGCATATCCTGTCAACAATAACTCCAAATCAATATTCGTATACTGGTCTGTCACAAAACCATAAGCGATATTAACTGTATCCTTTGATAATCCCATTGACGTGTAATCAAAATTTATCCGTTCCACATCGCTGTAATAAGGGATGTCTTCTTTTTCACAGGCCGCTAACACGAAAAACAAACCTGTCAAAACCGGTAAAACATATTTTATTATCGATTTCATAATTCTTAATTTTTATTTTCCAAACTCAATCTCTGTATCCGGTTTCGGGAATACGTAATTCACCGTGTAACCATTCAACTTCTCGTCCTTCATCCGCTTATGATAAAAGAAAAGCTGTCCCTCCGCAATAAACTCTCGTCGATATTCGTTCAAAATTTCTGCTTGCACAGCATCCGCACTATTCACTGAAATAGGATCCAGCAACTCTGAATCATCATACCCCCTACTAGCAAGTACTTCATTCAAACGAGCCACAGCAGTAGCAGGAATAGCTTTATCACACTCTGCCACGATATAATACATCTCGCTCAAACGAATCATCGGCATCCGATCTCGTTTAGGAGTAAGTAATTGACCATCCACCGTAACTCCATCCATTTGCCACAATTTAGAAGGTACATCCCCTACATAATTCATCGTTTCAAAGAAGAAACTACGGAAATCATTACCAGCTACAAATAAAGTTCCCGGAGAAACACGTGTCAACAAAGGTACGCTTGTTGACATAAAATATCCTTCGATATAATCTGTCAATTTTTTAATATTCAAAGCAAAAAGATGTTCACTAGAGAAAGTTCTATCCCGAATTTCTTTTTTCTCATTCAACACATCATTCTTATCTGCCCAAGGAAACACATTTCTATTTTTATGAGCATCAATAACAACCATTGCACATCGACGAGCCTCTGTTGTATTTTCAGCATACATATAAACACGAGCCATCAATCCCATCACGGCATAATAATTCAAATGATAATTCCTATTTACCAGATAACCATCATCCTCACTCGTTGAGACTTCACGGCCAGTCAAAACCGGATCATTAGCCAAGCAAGTTGCCGCATCTGTCAAATCTTGAATAACCCGTTCAACCACCTTTGCGGGAGAAACAGAAACTGTCACCTGTTTGGTCAATTCATCTACATAGGGAATTCCATCTTCATCAGAAGTACTCTTCGCATTCTCGCAGAATAGACGTAACAAATCAAAATGCAGAAATGCCCTTAATGCTAGAGCCTCTCCCTTTATTATCTGTTTGTTATCTCCCGTAAAAATCACCGATGATTTATCGATATAAGCTAAAACACTATTCGCATTAGCAATTGCATTGTACAAACCACTCCACAACGTGTCAATTATCGGTTTTGTATTTGTAGCTTCGTATTCATATTTAAGAGCATTTGCATAACGATGATTCGTACCTATACTACCCCATTGCTGGGCAACAACATCAACAATTCCATATGTCATTTCCCGGCCATACAAGGAAGATTTTGTCATTGCCGTGTAAACCCCGGCCAAAGCATCTTTAAATCCGGCTTCCGTGGAAAACAAATCTTCTGCTTCCATCTCAGTTTTAGGTTTCACGCTCAGCCAGTCATTACATGCCATCATGCTGAAACAAACCAAAACCAATAAACTATATTTTATAAACTCTTTCTTCATAACTTGGTAGAACAATTATTTATATTCATAATCTCCAATAATTAGAATGTCGCTTGTAACTGGAAAGAGAAAGAACGGGCAAACGGATAATCCGTACCTCTTTCAGTCTTCACCGTGGACAGCCGGAACACGTCATTCATGTAGAAAGATAACTTCAATCGCTCGATAATCCCCTTCTGCATAAACTTACAATTTCTGAAATCATAACCGATATTCAACGACGTCATCTGCAACTCACTCAAATCTTGAACAAAACGAGAAGTCGGACGAGTAAAATAATTCGGATCTGTCATTTTCTTAAATTCGGCCTTTTGTCCGGGAGTCGTCCATCTTCCTGTATATACCCGATGATCTACATTATAATTCATATCACAGTTCTCTACTTTATCAACCAACGTCTGGTTATACATCTGCCCTCCCAAACGATAATAGAACGAAGTATTAACAGAAAATCCCTTCCAGTCTAAATTAAATCCGAATGTTCCCGTGTATTTTGGCAACTCATCTCCACACACAATCTGATCATCCGAATCCCAGGTATAAGTGAGATAACCATCTTTCGTCAAAAAAAGTTCATTTCCGGTTCCCGGGTCAATACCTAACGACCGAACAGCCCAGATAGCACTCATGGATTGTCCTTCGGCATATCTCACGGAAGGTTTTGTAGTCTTTTCTTTCGTATTTTGATCATAATTTAATCCCTTGTCGGAATCCTTACTATCATTCATACTAGACAATGCTTCGTTAATCTCTTTAATCTTATTTGTGTTATGCATCAAAGAAGCAAACACATTCAAATGTAAATCCTGATCAGAGTTATTAATTGCCCGGACACTTGCCTGTAACTCAAAACCCTTATTCTGTGATTTTCCCAAATTCTCCGTGTAAGAAGAAAATCCGGCAGAAGGCGGAAGCGTTACGGGGGTCAACAAATTACTTGTATTTTTGATATAGTAATCAAAAGTCAAATCAACACGCCCAAAGATCGACAAATCCAAACCGACATTATTATCCTGTGTTTTTTGCCATTGCAAATCCGGATTAGCCAAACTCATCAAGTAAGAACCAATAATGTTGTCATACACCTCATCAGAGTAATATTTATATGTCGAAATGGCTTGATAAGAATTAAAATTTTGAGATCCAGTGTACCCGGTAGAAGCCCTTAATTTTAAACGTTGTAACCACCCGAAGTCCTGCATAAAACTCTCGTTATGAATATTCCAACCAATACCTAAGGACCAAAAATGTCCCCAACGCTTGTCCGCTCCAAACAAAGAAGAAGCATTCGCCCGATAGTTTCCGTCAAACAAATAACGAGAATCATACGAATAGTTCACTGAAGCCAAAATACTCGTCTCCCGGGAAACAGACTCACTCCCACTCGGTTTACCTCCTTCAAGATATTGTTGTGCATGAGTGATATAATCCAGCTTGTCATTAGCAAATCCCTCTGCTTGAAAAGTCACTGACTCCGATTTTGTCTCCCCAAGACTCCATTGGGTATTAGCAAATAACACGTGTTTCTCATTCCATGTTTTAGAATAATTCAATGCAACATCCGTTGTCAAAGTCGTCATCTTACCATTTTGTTTGGTATATTGTCCTCTCTTGAAATATTCTTCATCAGTCATATTCTCTTTGCGAAACATGGTGTGATCTCTTGGATAAAAAATATCAGATTCATCCGTACGAGAAGTAAAACCAATACGTCCGGTAGCCTTCAAATCCTTAAATACATTCCACTCGATATAAAAATTATTGGTAATATCGGTGTATTTACTAACATCTTTCGTATTTAAAGTTTTATTTATTAATGGGTTATAAATAGGATCATCCCCAAAACTAACCTCAATCGGATTCAATATTTCACGAATTGTTCCATCCTCATTATGCGTTCTCCAATAAGGATTCAATTTGGCATAGTCAGAAAATGTCCCGTATGGAGAATTTTCTGCTTTATTATGTAACAAAGAAAGTTGTTCCCGAAAAAGTAACGACTTGTAACGGTAAGAAAAAGTAAACCCTCCACCATACGTCTCTCGGTCAGAGCCTTTCATTACTCCAGCCACATTGTTATAACTAACATTAACATTATAACGGATAAACTCATCACCACCCTCAAAATTTAAAGAATGTTTCTGTCCGACCCCAGTCCTTAACGGTTTACTCAACCAATAAGTATCCACTCCCCGTTCTACCTCTTTTTTCAATGCTTGATACAACTCATCCCTTTGTTGCTGCCCGACAGGATTATTCGTTGAAGACGTATATATCCCGGACAAACGTTCTACTTCCAATTTTTCCCAAGCATCACACAAATTATAACTACTCAAATCTGGAGCTTGAATATCCAAACTACCCGTGTAACTCACCGTCATTTGCCCAATTACGGGACGTTTCGTTTCAATAACAACCACCCCGTTCGCTCCTTTAGAACCGTAAAGAGCCTTTGCCGTCGCATCTTTCAATGTAGTGATTGATTCCACTCGATTCATGTCCATATCCATCACTTTTTCGATTGTCTGCTCAAACCCGTCCACGATAAAAAGCGGTTGATTAGGATTTGTCTGATACTTATCCTTCATATCCGTAAAACTAGAAGCACCACGCATCTGTATCTCCGGAACCCGATTCGGATCAGAACCAAACTGGTTACTCTCAATCACTTGAAAAGAAGGATCGATATTCTTCAATGCTTGCAATACATTCATATTACCAACTTTTGCCAAATCCTCTGCCTTTACGGTTCTAGCAGCCCCGGTATAACTCTCGGCCTTACGGGTAAAAATACCAGTAACCACAACTTCTTGCATTTCTGTCACAGAAGGGGCTAATGTCACGTCAATCTTCCCCTGTCCCTTATAAGCAACTTCCTGGGTCTCCATTCCGACAAAAGAAAAAACAAGGATCATATCTTTCGTGAGAGGTACTGTTAAAGCATATTTCCCGTCAATATCCGTCGTTCCTCCTAATGTGGTTCCCTTAATCATAACGGTCACCCCCGGTAACGTTTCACCCTTCTGATCTCTCACCACCCCGGATAACTTCACTTGTTCAATCTTTTGGGCCTTTACGGCTGCCTTACGAATAATAACAACTTGATTACTGGTCAATTCATATTCCAACCCAGAACCTTCCAAACATTGTTTCAAAGCTACATCAAGCGTTGTATTCTTAATCACATAATCTTTCCGTTGCACGTGTTTCACGTCATCATTACTGAACATGAAACTCAATTTTGTCTGGCGCTTGATCTCGTCAAATACTTCCGACAACGAAGCATTCTTCATATCAAGATTCACCCGATCCGTGTTCTGTTGCGCGAATGAAAACGATACTGAAACCAGTACAATCTTCACCGATAGTAGTAAATGGCATAGCCACCGGGGAATAACCCGGAAACACTTGCGTTCTTTTTTCATAAAGGTAATTTGTTTGATTTTACATTAGTCTGTTTTTCTCTTTTTCGTGTCTTTCTGTTTACGGCAGAAATGCTTAGCTTTTCCTTTTTTCTTTTAATTAAATTCCATAACTTTGTACTTAGATTTTACATTAGTCTGTTAAAGACTTACAAGGGGGTGATATTTGCGGTATCACTCTCTTTCTATTTTAATATTACATTATTTCCATTCACGCTAAATGATACTTTTTTAATCTTCTCCATCAACTCGAATATCTCTGAAACCTCCTTATATTTCATAATATCCATCGTGAAACGTAACTCTTTCAATTCCGGAGACGAATAGAAAACATTAAAATCATACCACCGCTGTAATTCATCCATAATATCCTCCAAACGAGCATTCACGAATACAACTCGTCCCGATTTCCAAGCCACAAACTCATCCACATTCACCTCTCGGACCTCTATTTTCCCCATGTTATCCACTGTAGCCTGCTCACCGGGAACAATTCGGTGTATATCATGATCACTCTTTACCTCAACGGAACCTTTCACCAACGTGGTCAGCAATTCATCTTCCCCCAAATAAACTCTCACCCCGAATTCTGTACCCAACACGGCTATATCCGCCTTGTTCGTTCTTACAACAAACTTTCGATCTTTCTCATGTTTCACGCTGAAATAAGCCTCTCCGGTTAACCAAACCAATCTCTCGTCTTTCCCAAAATGTACCGGAATTCTCAATTCGGACTCCGAATTCAAATAAACAGTTGTTCCATCTTCCAAACGCACGATATACTCCCCTCCCCGCGGAATCTGAATCACGTTATAACTATTACCAACAACAGGATGATCACCTTTCATGAAATTCAACGTATCTTTCGTGTTAACCAACGTTGCCAACCCATCATTCACACATACAGTTGTATCCCCAAAAAGCGATAACTGTTCTCCAGTTGATAAAGTAACCACAGCCTTCGACCCACCTACCTTAATTTCTTGATTAGCTAAAGGCAAATCTACCCTGTCATGCTCTGACATATACCACATAATCCCCACCACCAATAAAGGTAAAGCCAACATAGCAGCAACCCGCAACACAAATAAACGTATCTTTCGGCCTTTTTCACCAACAGTCCTTCTCTCCAACCTCTTCCAACTTTCCTCTCTCAACTCCCGGTTACGATCCCCAATTGCTCCTTTCAGATACCCCTCCGAATGTAAGCGTTCAAAGAAAATACGATTACTTTCAGACACGTTCAACCACTCGTCCAACTGTCTCTGTTCATCGTCCGTAATCTCTTTGAAAAGAGCCTTAACTATTAAATTTTCAATCTCCCTGTTTATCATCATTCTCTCTTCCTTAACCATCAATAAATGATCATTTCTTACTATCACTTTTACTAAGAACTCCAAAAAGTAAAAATGGTAGTACTTCAAAAAGTACTTTTTTCTCAAAAAATTTATGATGATTAGATCCCCAGATATATCATAAAGCACAACAGTCCCTTCAAACGCTCCCGCAGATAATTATTTGCATTCGTTTTGTGCTTTTTAATTGTTGTGATAGCGATATGCAATTCTTCCGCAATTTCCTTGTGGCTCTTACCTTCCAGGCTTTTCATATAAACATTCCTGCAAGCATCCGGGAGTTCCTCGAAAATATCATTTATCAAAGCGTAAATCTCGGCCTCGATCATCTGGTGTACGAACGCTTCCTCTGTCTCTTCCACCTCGAAACCCTCCATACGTTTCTCTTTCCTTTGGGCATCCCGAATATAAGTCAGGCAATGATTCCGGACAACCCGGTACAGATAAGTCTTCAATTGCATCTCGTTCTCGAACCGATCTCCCTTCTCCCACAATTTGACAAAAACATCCTGCAACAAATCACAGGCTACCTCCTCATCCTTCACATAACGCATAGCGAAATACTTCAAAGCGGTAAAATACTCTTCGTACACCTCTTTAAACTTCTTTCTCTCTGATAAACAGATCAAGCCAACCTCAATTTCATTCAACATCTATCTTGCATTACGTTTTAACGAACACAAATATAATCACATTAAAAGTAAAAAAGCGAATAGAAATCAATTTATAATTGCGAACAAAAAATATCCCGGGAACAATTACTCTCCCGGGATCAACATATTATTCTGAAATCTTTACTAGACTAAGAGGCAACCTCTCCTTTAATAATCTCGATAATCTTCTCGTTATTAATAATAATCATACCGTGCTTATCACTCGTGATGCCCGGCTCTAACTTATAAGTATATGTTGGCAACTTACCTTTCATCACGGTCGGAAGATACTCGAACGTCACGTTATCACAACGTTTTCCGAGTTCCTGTCCCACCTCGATAATGTGGGTAGAAACCATAAACGCACAATTCTTCCTCTCGGCAATCGCCTCCGTCACTGCCAACGTGGCATCAAAAGCATCTTTCACGTTCGTACCCTTAAACAACTCGTCGAAGATCACGATCAAGCGTTTGTCACGACTCACCTCGATAGCTACTTTCTTCACGCGAAGAACCTCTGCATAGAAGTGACTGTAACCCAAATTAATATTATCCGGTACGTTAATAGACGTGTACATACCATCCTGAATCCGGAACTGCATGGAAGTTGCCGCCACGGGGAATCCCATATGAGCCAAGTACACTGCGATACCGAATGACTTCATTAACGTGGACTTTCCGGCCATGTTAGCACCCGTAAGGAAGAACACGTTCTTTGTTGCGGTCACCTCCAAATCGTTCGAGATCGCCCCGTCTATACGGGGATGATGCAAGCCTTTCATGGCAACCAAAATCTCCCCGTCGTCAGCCGCCTCCGCAAAGCAGAACTTCTTCTCCCGAGCCACGCTACCCACCACCACGTTCACGTCAATCTCTTGCAACAACTCGATAACTTCCTTGAAATTCTTGTGAGAGATGCACCGCAAATTCCGGTCAAAAAAGATCATATCCATCAAACCGGGATCCTCCCGACGAGAATTTTCCAATAACTTCGTCACCCGGCTATCACTCAATAGAGCTTTTCCGCGTTCTGCGATCTTTTGGAAAGGATTCCCGGCCACGTCACGTCCCAACTCGTCAAAATAAGTTCGGGCCTTCCGGAAAAATTCAATCGATGTCACGATACGATCCCGAATAATCCCGAATTCCGGATCATGGCTAATATAAAACATAGCTTTTGCTCGCATAATTTGCAGCATATTCATAAAAGCACGTTTTCCACTAGCCCCGGCAATGTATTGTTCCACGACATCAAACTCGTCCTTCCCGAAAGGGAATCCAAAATCATGATCTTTAAAATAACGGAACACGGCAGAACGCTCGTTAATGGACTTCGCGTCCGTCAACGGATGCAAGAACATATCCTCCATTTTTCGTTCACCTCCCCGGGTGATCGTCCCGACATACAAACTGTAAACGGAATTATTCTTGTATTTCCCCAGAAGATTCAAATCATCTAAGGTCTGTTTATCTGTCTCAAAACTCATGCTTCTCCATTTTTAATGATTTCAATAATATGTTCGTTATTCACGATCATCATACCATGACGATCATCCGTGATACCGGGAGCTAGCGTGTAAGTATAAACAGGCTTACTTCCCTCCATCTTAGTCGGCAAATAAACGAAATTAATATTATCACACTTTTCTTTCAGTACCTCTCCCGCTTCTATAATATGAGTCGAAATGATAAACGTACAATTCCGAATTCCGGCAAAAGCCTCCGTCACTGCAACTGTCGCATCGTAAGCATCTTTCACGTTCGTACCGCGAAACAACTCGTCAAATACCACGATCAAATGTTGCGTTTGTCTAACCTGTTGTGCCACCTTTTTCACCCGTAAAACCTCGGCATAAAAATGGCTATATCCCATGCTCAAGTTATCTGGCAGGTTAATCGTCGTGAACATCCCGTTTTGAACCGAAAATTCCATTTCCTTTGCGGGAACGGGGAATCCCACGTGAGCCAAGAAAACCGTGATACCAAAACTTTTCATAAAAGTCGATTTCCCAGCCATATTCGCCCCTGTCAAGAAAATCACGTTACTGTTCTCGTCTACCGTGATCGTGTTACCAACAGGTTTCGCGAGGAAAGGATGAAACATCCCCTTCATAACCAACGTGTTTTTATCATTCGGATGAGCTTTAGCGAAAACAAAACCACGTTCTTTTGCCACATTAGCCACGGCCATGTAAACATCCAGCAAATAAACGTAATACAAAATCTTCATCAACTTATCTCGTTCCTCGAAACGCAACACCCGGTCATAAACAACCGCTTGCTCGTAACTTAGCTTCTTCTTTCCCTTCTCGGAAACATACCAAGACCACTTCTCGTTACCGAGTAACCCCCTTAAATTAGCGGTCAATTCGGCTATTGTCTTGTTATCGGCATCCGCCTTAGAATTTTTCAAGAAGGCATCCAATGTATTCAACAACTCTATACAACAAACAATACCGTTGTGGATTTGGGTATACTCTGTATCCGTCCCAACGAGATTCTTAAATTTCCGTCCTAACGTGTTATCCTGTGTCATCAACTGCGTACGTCTGTCCGTGTTGCCCAGGTAGAACTCCATCGTGTCAAAAATCTCTCCACGGAATGGGAATTCTGCTTCAATATCACGATAATAACGAATCACATCACTTCTCTCATTAATCTGGTCTGCATCCGACAGGGGATACAAAAACATCTCTTCAAGAATTTTCGCACCACCCCGCGTACGGGTTCGGTTGAAAATATCATAAACAGACTTCGTTCGGTTATTCCCGAAAATAGCCAGATCATCTAATGTCTGTTTGTCTATTTTAAAACTCATCCTATATGAATTAAAAATTGAAATTGAAAATCAAAAATGTACATCCTTACAAACATACATATTCTAATTTTTTAACTCTCTAAATTATAGAATCTTTTTATACCATTATTTATGATCGGGAGATCTGCGCTCTCCCGATCATAAATTAATGTATCTTATCTTCCTTTTCTACGAATCCACAAGAAGATTCCTATTCCCGCTAGTAACAATGGCAACACGATCATGAACGACCATTTAATCACCTTACTTCCGGTTTTTTCCACGTACACCTTATTATCCGGGAGTGCAGGACGTCTCACGTCAATAGGAACTTCATTATCTGACATCCAGAAGAAACCTCCGGTAATCAATGAAAAGTTTGAAGCACGTGCCGTCGGCACTCTTCGTCCGAACTCCCCGTTACTGATACAATCCGCATCACCGGTAAGAATAATCTTCTGCTCTTTATTACCCACTTTTCTAGACAACGCGACCACGGTATTGTAGATTTTCTCAACCTCACCGATAGCCGGGTTCAGACATACCGTATCATCGATGAAATCTGTTGTTTCCAGTTCATTCCAAACACCGATCGTGTCTGTCGTGAACATATTTGTCACCGTGTAACCCTTATCAGCAATTTGTTCTAACCCGGCAGTACTTGGAGTCGTGATAACCATACGGCGACGACGCATGAACCCAAAATCATAAGCAATACTATCAGCCTCTTTCGTCGGGTAAGAAAGAATCACGTCAGCCTGTAGATTCGTATCTCTCTTAACCAACACGCCCGTCGTCATCTCGTAACCAAACTTGGCAAATAAATTATTCATCACGTCTCTACGTTTCGGCTCTCCTAGGATGAACAAATTACCTCCCCGATCAATATATTGTTGCAAATTAGCTTCCTGTTCCGGGGTAAACCACTCACGCATATCAGAAATCACGATAATATTAATATCCTCCGGCACTTGCTGATCCATCGAAACTCTTGTGACATCAAATCCTTGATTTTCCAAAGCATAACGGAAACCCTTATCATTAGCAAACGCACTATAATCACGGTCTTTACCTCCGGAATAACTGCGCTCCCCGTGTCCCTCCACAAATCCGACCTTCGGAAGATCCATTACCATCCGTTTGAAAGCGGCAGAAATCTCTTTTTCACTCGGGAAACGTTGCATATCATTATATATTCTCAACCATGCTTTCTCTCCATTATCACGAACAATCTGACGTACGAACGTGTTATTTTCTCCTGACAAATCTATGATTTTCCGAATTTCCTCCGGTCCCATGAACTTGTTGGAATCCAAACCATAGATCTTACAAACCTCTACCATCTTCTCGCGAAGTGTCGCGTTCGGGAATCTTCTGTCCAACATGGGGTTCGACGTGGTATCATAATAATACACGTATTTCAACTTCATGTCCGGTTTGAAACGCAAATATTGCTCGAAACGCTCCATATCCGGTTTCAAAAAATAAGGAGCCGCATACCAGGATGCACCCGGATCAAGAGCATTAATGTAAGTCGTTATTGTTATACCGCCATCTAACTTCGCCACAATATCCTGGCTATTCGGGGTCAACGTATTCATTTTCGTTGACGTCGTATCGTGATAAAGCTTCATCTGCGGAAGTGCAGACAAATAACCCAAGAAACAAGCCAAGAAAATAACACCGATATTTCTTCCTAAAGTAATCACGAAACGGATTTTCTGACGAACCGAATTCAAACGAATAATCGTTAATGCCAAGAAAAGACAAACCACGATAACAAAATAAAGGACATCCTCGCTACAAATCAAACCAGCAATAAACTTCCCGCTTCGACCCGGCATGGACAACCAATAAGTCACGTCCCTGATAAAATCGTAATCCTGCCACCATCCACCAATCATACTCAACACCATCAACACGGCAAACGTACCGATAGCTGCCACGATCTGGTAAGAAGTCAAACTGGACATGAAAATACCGATAGCCGCATAAGCACAGATCAACAAGTATAATCCCAACAACCCCGTTAAAACCATGGATAATTCAAAATCCTTAACCACTGCCCAGCTACAAAGAGTGATCAAGAACAAGATTCCAATCATGATAAGACCATAAATCATCATGGAGAAGAATTTTCCCACGATAATCTGGGTATTCGTAATCGGAGAAGAATACAGCAAACGAATAGAACCACTACTCAATTCTTTACTCACCAAACTCATGGTTAACAGAGGGATATAAAAATACAGGTAATTCTGCATCGTGGTGAAAACACCACCCCATCGGTTTGCAAAAATAGTAATAGTAGATCCCTCAATATTATATCCCATTTCTTGAGAACTCACAAGCTGCGCCAACTGATCGGCAAAAAGCATTCCCGATTGAACTCCAAATACGACTAAAATTAGCCACGCCACAGGAGAATAGAACAACATCTGTAATTCCGTCCTCGCTATATTATATATCATTTTAAACATAACCCGATTTTTTAATGTGCTTTCTTAGATAATTCTGCGAATATATTATCGAGGGAACTCTTCTCCACCCGAACCTCAGACAAACGCCAATCGTTAGCGGCGCTTAGTTTCACGATCTGGTCAATAACCTCCTGTGCTTCCGTGAAACGAATACGGAAATTCCGGTTCCCTAACTCTTCCACACCAAGAACTCCCTCTATCTTCGCCAACTCGTCGGCAACGGGGGGATCTATCATTGAAACATAAAGAGAATTCGGGATAATATAATTGTCAAATTCATCCACCGTTCCCATAAATACTAGCTTACCTTCCTCGATCATCAAGATATGATCACAAACAGCCTGCACTTCTGTCAATATATGGGTAGAAAGAATCACGGTACGATCCTTGGCTATATCACGGATCAAGTGACGAATTTCCATTATCTGGTTCGGGTCCAACCCGTTTGTCGGCTCGTCAAAGATAACCAAATCAGGTTTATGAACGATAGCCTGTGCGATACCAACCCGTTGCTGATAACCACCGGATAAATTCTTGATCAAACGTTTACGGAAATGAGTTATACCACATTTTGCCAGCACCTCATCCACCGCCGGGATAATATCCTTATCAGCCACCCAACGTAATCTTGCGCAGTGAATCAAATATTCTTCCACCGTCAAATCACCATATAAAGGTGGTTTCTGTGGTAAAAAACCGATGTGCCGTTTCGCGTCAACCGGTCTCTTACGGGCATCAATACCCTTGATAAAAACCTGCCCTTCGGTTTGTTTAATAACTCCACTAATAATATTCATCGTGGTTGACTTTCCGGCCCCGTTAGACCCTAGCAACCCGTATATTCCCCTCCGGGGAATCTCGAAGCTAATGTCTCTTACGGCCCATTGGATGCTGTAACGATGTGACAAATGTTCGACTTTTACAATTGGCTCTTCCATAAACTTGTTATTAAAATTAATATTGTCTACAACAACACGTATAAACTTTATAAAAAGACGTTCCAAAAACAATTTAGTGTTATTCAAAAATCAACTTTATGAAATTTTTAAGATATTCAATTTCATTAACAAGTTGTTTTACATTAAATTACATTAATCACCATTCTACATTTTCAGAAGAAAATAACACTTTCTACTTTTACATCATCACTTCAAAAACAAATACACACCAAAAATCAGGAGCATTTTTTTATATTGTGTTTTGTCAAAAATAGTAAAATCCTAATAGGAGTGATATTAAAAACATGACTTTAACTTTTTATTAATAACAACATTAAGAATCTTTTCACACATTGAAAATCATGTGGATAAAAAAACATTCCTCCCTTATTGCAGTTTCAAGAGGAATCCCCTAACTTGCATCCGGATTTTGAGTGAACATATAGGAATCAAACGGAAAAGATGAAAAAAACAAAATGGATTTGGATCTGGGCAGTCATAGGACTTGTATTAGGTATCATTATTTTTTGGCCCAGCAACAAAGGCAACAAAGAGGCAATACTAGAAGCTAGTGCGGTAGAGGAAGTTGTTGACACGACCGAACAACAACAAATCCATTACAAATACGGCATCCCTAATGAAAATTTTATTATAGAAGAGGGTACAGTGGGGAAAAATGAGAATCTTTCCCTCATCCTTTCCAAATACAAGGTATCACCGGCTAAGATCCATGAAATTTCCCAACGCTGCAAAGATATCTTTGACGTACGCAGCATCAGACGAGGTCAAAATTACACTCTTTTCCTAGCACAAGACAGCCTTCGTTCCCCTGAATTTTTCATTTATGAAAAAAATGCTTTGGAATACGTTGTTATAGACTTCAAGGAAACCGCAAATGTTTACGTGGGGAAAAAAGACATCACAACCAAAGAGAAAATGGCCAATATTATTATAAACTCCAATCTATGGAACGCCATGGTTGACGCCCAAGCAGATCCCATGCTGGCCGTTACACTATCCGATATATATGCATGGAGCATCGACTTCTACGGCATAGCCAAAGGTGATTCCGTGCGGGTCCTTTACGAGCAATCATACGTGGAAGACAAACCTTTGCAAGACTTTAACGTGAAAGCCGCTATTTTTACCAACTCCGGTAAAGACTTCTACGCCATCCCTTTTGAACAAAACGAAAAATTAGCCTATTTTGATGAAGAAGGAAATAGCCTACAAAAAACCTTTTTAAAAGCCCCGTTAAAATACTCTCGTATTTCTTCGGGATTCTCCAATAACCGGTTCCATCCGGTACTGAAAAGATACAGGGCACATCATGGTGTAGACTATGCAGCCCCGACAGGCACGGAAGTACATACCATCGGGGACGGTGTTGTTGTGAAGAAAGCCTTTCAAGCTAATGGGGGAGGAAACTATGTAACAATCAAACACAATAGCGTGTACACCACAACTTACATGCATCTTTCCAAATTTGCCAAAGGAATCCAACCGGGCAAACGAGTAAAACAAGGGGATGTCATCGGCTATGTCGGTAGTACAGGATTGGCAACAGGTCCTCACTTGGACTTCCGGGTATATAAAAATGGAACTCCCATCAATCCGCTAAAAATGAGTTCTCCTCCCAAAGAACCCATCTCTGCAGAAAACATGCCTCGTTTCATTCAAATGAGAGACTCGCTTGTGAAGATCTTAAAAAACAATCCTAAAATATTAACCGATGAGCAAGAATCATCCAATCAGAAATCATAAATCAAGAAATTAGTCCAGTTTTTCCCCTGTTACTTTATAATACCGCCATTTCCCGGCCTGCCGCCCGTTCTTGTAACGTCCTTCACAGAACAAGTGTCCGGTATTATAATAAAACTTTACCGTACCATGACGTACTCCTTTCCGATACGCAATCTCCGTACGGAGCGTGCCATCCGGGAAAAACTCCTTATATCCCGCAATCAACCCGTTCTTATAAGTCACCTGGGCCAACAAATCCCCGTTCTCGTAAAAAAACGGAGCAACCCCGTCTATCTTTCCGTCGCCATACGGGAATTGTCCGAGCAACTTTCCCGCAACATTAAACACACACCACACCCCATCCGGCTCTCCATCCTTCAGAGCCCCTTTAAAAATGGCCTGTTCCGACTTGTACTCGTAATACTCTTGATTACTCACCGCAATACTATCGGGAATCACGGGATAATAAAAACCTACCTCGATCTTGTTTATCTGATTCTCAAATTGACGATTCAACTCTCGCATCTTGTACTCCTCGGGAGCCTTATCATTATAATTCGCTATAATCTGAGTCTCAAAAATTCCTCCCTCCTTAGATAACGAGAAACCGATCGTTTCAAAACTCAGAAATGCCCCTCTGTTCTTCTCCAGACTCTCTTGGGAACCCGCCTTGAAAGAATCATATAAATATTCGTATGTATTAGGCGTCTGCACGTAACCGAACACATTCTTCCGACTTCCTAACTGCCCTTTTAAACGCGTATGCTTCTCGTCATTCTCCAATGTGTTTCCCAGCACGTACTCTTTAATCATCTCGGCGAGTGTGGCAGGAGAATTACTAAAAACGACATAATCACCCAAAAATGTATAATAAGGGCGTTCAAATCGTTCGAACATCCCCCCGAAGAAAAGCTGGAAAAAACCTTTTAATCGGAAATAATGAATCGTGTGACCGTTAAACTCCATCGCTCTCTCCCGGATAGGAGTCTTCCATTGAATCTGTTCGGCCAGATAAGCCATTTGATCCTTGGCCAGATGAATCTCTTTTGATCGTATCGCCAGCACGATATGGTCCGCCTTCTGATCGTTCTCCAAACGGGGTTTAATAATTGCCACCTCCCCACCAATCCAAGATGTAAACACCTCCAACACGTCCATATTCAGAAATTTATTCAACCGATCCAGTGATTTCTTCATTTCCGTGTAAGATTGCAGGCTATTCACCTTGTAATTCTCCAACAGCAAATTTTCCGCATCCTTGAAAGAAGGAAAACAAAAAGAAACATAAGCTGCCGTATTCTCACCCGCAATCGTCTCCAGGTTAGAAGAACCTCCTTCCAAGAAACTAACTACATCCAACAAAGAATACTTATTAGGATCGGGTCTCGTTTCCCCGACAAAACGAAGAGATTTGTCATTCAACTGCATCATTAAACGGGTATTTTTCAATAATGAAAATTCATCTGCCACCGCCGATGCCTCCATGACCGAAGTAACCCATTTTCCCAACTGCCGATGATCAAGATCAAGCATTATATCCCCTGAAACCACCACTTCCTGCTCCTCCTTGTTCGTCTTACACCGAGCCAGAGAACGAGCCACCAGAGCATGAGACGATGAACCGATCAGCAGATTATCCTTAATCGTGAAAAAGAATCGCCAGTCAGCCCAGCGAATCTCCCGGATCTCCCCGTTCGGATCTTTGATGGTCTTTATTTTTATCTCGTCATCCTGCACCAATTTCAGCAGTAACGTTTCAAACACCTGAATCACGTTCAATTTCCCCAAATCACAAACGTACAGGAAATCGTATTTATTCAACCCCACCTGATGACATGAAATAGTTACCGGGCGATCAGTTAATATTCTTTTTAATTTAGGATAGGTATTCGCCAAGGAATCCACGTATTGCAAATTCGAATGATACTCCACGAAATAGGGATAATTTTTCAAAGACTTCCAGATAAAATTCCGGTGCAACCGTTCATGTACGCTATTTACAGACACAATATTCACCTTAAAGACCGCATCCACGGGTACCGCCTGCAAAGTATCAAACCTCCCCACCTTTCGGAAAATCCCGAACCACACGATCAGGCCAACGACCACGAACAGGCCCAAAATAACAATTATCTTTCTTTTCGTACTTTTTTTCATACATTAGTCATCAAGTTCGTATTTTCTTCACAGAGCCTGTACAAAGGCCTGAACTCTCATTCCCAAAATCAACAAGGTTTTAACGCATCTGCACTGTTTTCAACACTACAATATTAAGAATTTTAGTCGGGAAATCGTATCTTTGCCACTGATATATAACGCAAAATTATGGCTTCATACTGGCAAATATTTATCTCGTTTTTCAAGATCGGTTCTTTCACGCTGGGAGGTGGTTATGCAATGATTCCACTCATCCAGCAAGAAGTCGTGGATAAAAAAGGTTGGCTAAAAGAGAACGAATTCGTGGAGATGATGGCAATAGCCCAATCCGCCCCCGGACCGATTGCACTGAACACGGCCATCTTCGTGGGTTACAAGGCACGAGGAATTAAAGGGGTTATTTTTTCCAGCCTCGGAACCATTCTTCCCTCCTTCATCGTGATCCTGCTGATCGCCATTATTTTCACGGATTTCAAAAACAATCCCGGAGTAGAACGAGTATTCAAAGGCATTCGCCCGGCAGTAGTGGCCCTCATTGCCGCCCCTTTATACAAAATGGGCAAATCAGCAGGAGTCACCCGCAAAACCGTCATCTTCCCGGTCATTGCCGCCCTGCTCGTCTGGTTACTCAACCTCTCCCCCATTTACATCATCATCGCCGCCATCCTCGGTGGCCTTCTATACGGCAAAATCACCCACAAACTCTAAATAATGTCATGAAACAAAACCCGCTTTTCATTTTCAATTTTCAATTCTCAATTTTCAATTAATATGTCAGAACTCGATCTCTATATCAACCTCTTTATCACCTTCTTCAAAATCGGCCTATTCGGTTTTGGGGGCGGTTACGCCATGCTCTCGTTAATACAACATGATGTCGTGGAAACTCACAACTGGATCAGCGTGGCCGACTTCACGGACATCGTGGCCATTTCGCAAAGCACGCCCGGCCCCATTGCCTTCAACACCGCCACTTACATCGGTTACACGGCAACAGGTAGCATCTGGGGATCAGCCATCTGTACGATTGCTGTCAGCCTTCCTTCCCTGATCATCATGATCACGATCTCCAAATTCTTTTTCATGTTCCGGGACAACAAATACGTGGAAATGGCCATGCAAGGTTTAAAAATCACTGTTTTAGGACTTATCGGGGCAGCAGCATTGTTATTGATGAACAAACAAAACTTCGTGGACTACAAAAGCTATATTATCTTCGCCATAGCCTTCATTGCCACCTTCAAATTCAAAATGGACCCGATTCTCATGATCATTGCGGCGGGAGTGGTCGGATATCTTCTCTATTAAGTCGTCGCTTACGGCAAGCGTTACAAGTTGAACTTACGGCCCTGTAAGTTACAAGGATATAAATAAAAAACCGCCGATCGGCGGTTTTATATTTTAAAGCAGTGCATTGATTTTAGAAACCAAAGTCGTCTTAGGTACTGCACCTACTTGTTTGTCAGCAACCTCGCCATTCTTAAAGAAAAGAATTGTCGGGATGTTACGAATACCATACTTAGCGGCAGCAGAACCTTCATCCACGTTCACTTTAGCAACCACTAACTTACCTTCGAACTCTTTAGAGATCTCTTCCACGATGGGTAACATCATTTTACATGGTCCACACCATTCTGCCCAGAAATCTACAAGAACAGGAACTTCTGCTTTTAGCACAACTTCCTCGAAATTTGAATCATTAACTGCAATAGCCATACTTCTATCTTTAAAGTTTATAATAATATTCATGCTAAAAGCGTTGGATTAAGTTCCGCCATGATCCAACGCTTTGACATGGCGAAATTAATTAATTTTCATTTTAATAGCATCATTATTTTCAAAATATTCATATAATTCTCTCGAACGCCCTATCTTACAAGTTCTTGAAAACATCTTTACCCGGTGTCCCGTCCCGTCATACAAAATAAAATTCAACGGGAGATCACCCTTCTCGTTCACGAACTGGTTATGTATCTCTAACACAAGCTCGTGTGTCAGCTTTTCCACGTCTACCTGCAACGTGATCGAGCGAATCAGGTTCTCACTGATAACGCTTAACAAATCCATGCTCTGCACGTTAAAAGTCAGCTCTCCGGCCCCTCCCCACTTCTTTTCCTGCACTCTACCCTTGATGTAGATCGACGTCTCCAAAATAAAATAATTCCGGAACTTGATATAGTCCTCTCCGAAGAAAGGTAACTCATAAGAACCGGTGAAATCCTCGATCGTCAAAATACCAAAATCATTCCCTTTCTTCGTTTTTCCCTCCCGCATGGCAACAATAATTCCCGCAATCGTCACGTCCCGATCTTTGTAAGAACTCAAATCACTGCTCAGACTCTCCAAAGGAGTACAAATCGCCTTGATCTCTAGTTTATACGAATCCAAAGGGTGAGAAGTTAGGTATATACCGATCAATTCCTTCTCTTTACGTGCCTTCTCCACGTCCGTCCAAGGTTCACACAAAGGAATAGTAGGCTTTTTCACGTCATATTCATCCATTCCCCCGAACAGCGTCGCCTGCATCATCAAACTATCCTGTTGCTTTTTCTGCCCGTAATTCACCAGATTTTCAAGAAATGTCGTGTGGCCGTCAGGCATGTAGAAATACTGCGACCGATCCAAACCGAAACTATCCAACCCTCCCGCGGTAATCAGATTTTCCAACGTCTTCTTGTTCACCGTCTTGTAATCCAAACGCTCGAAGAAATCGAAAAGATCCTTGTAAACCCCGTTAGTATTCCGTTCTCGAATAATCGAATGTACGGCAGCCTCGCCAACCCCCTTGATTCCAGCCATCCCGAAACGAATATCTCCCTTGTGGTTCACCGTGAAATCATCATCCGACTCATTCACATCCGGAGCCAGCACGCTCAAGCCCATTCGCTTACACTCGTCCATAAAAACCGTAACCTTCTCAATCTGTGATAAGTTACAACTCAAGTTGGCCGCCATAAACTCGGCAGGATAATGAGCTTTCAAAAATCCCGTCTGATAAGCAATATAAGCGTAGCAAACCGAATGTGATTTATTGAACGCATACGATGCAAACGCCTCCCAGTCACCCCAAATCTTATCAACCAACGGGTTGACCTCCTTCCCCATCTCCTTGCATCCTTTCACGAACTCCTCATTTTTATTACACCCCTCGATGAACTGCGTCTTCAACTGGTTCATCGTGTCTATCTGTTTCTTACCCATCGCCTTACGAAGAGTATCAGACATACCCCGGGTAAAATTACCCAATGCGCGGGACTGCAACATCACCTGCTCTTGGTAAACGGTAATACCATACGTGTCCTTCAAGTAAGGCTCCATCATCGGGTGATCGTACTCGATAGGAGCCTCCCCGTGCTTACGCTTGATAAAATCCGGGATATACTCCATAGGCCCGGGACGATACAAGGCATTCATGGCCACCAAATCCTCAAAACGGTTCGGTTTCAACGCCCTCAAATGCTTTTTCATTCCCGGCGACTCAAACTGGAACAGACCGGTAGTCTCCCCTCTTGAAAACAATTCGAATGTCTCTTTATCCTCCAACGAAATCGCATCCACATCCAGCGTCTCGTGGCGGGATTTCTTTATATTATCCAAACAGGTTTTTATAATCGAAAGCGTCCTCAATCCCAGAAAGTCCATCTTGATCAATCCGATCGGCTCCACGAAGTGACCGTCATATTGAGTCGTCATCAAACTTTCCCCTTCCGTTGGCATAATTGGGATATGTTCCGTCAACGGGTCACGACTGATCAAAATACCACAAGCGTGTACCCCCGTCTGCCGCACGGAACCTTCCAAAATTTCCGCCAAATGGAGCGTTTTTGCTACCAGCGGGTTCGAGGACTCCCGTTCTTTTTCCAAATCAGGATTCTCCTTGTAAGCCTTCTTCAACGTGATTTTCGGGGTTTCCGGCACCATCTTTGCCAACCGGTTTGCCTCCGACAAATCCAACTTCAGCACCCGTGCCACATCCTTAATCGCCATCTTGGCAGCCATACTACCGAAAGTCACGATGTGCGACACCTTATCCGCCCCGTATTTCTGTGTAACCCACTCCAACACCCGCTGACGCCCGTCATCATCAAAGTCAACGTCAATATCCGGCAGTGAGATACGATCGGGATTCAAAAAACGCTCGAACAGCAAATCATACTTCACCGGGTCAATATTCGTGATACCCAGACTATACGCCACGGCACTTCCCGCGGCAGAACCACGCCCCGGTCCCACGATCACCCCCATATCACGAGCCGCTTGGATAAAATCCTGCACGATCAAGAAGTACCCCGGGAAACCCATCGTCTTCATGATATGCAACTCGAAAATCAAACGCTCCATAATATCCGGTGGAATATTCTCACCATATCGCCGCACGGCTCCCTTCATCGCCAACTCCTTCAAATAATCCGCCTCCAACTTGATACGGTAAAGTCGATCATATCCCCCCAACTTCTTCACTTTCTTTTGGGCATCCTCCTCGCTCATAACGACCTCACCTTTCTCGTTACGGGTAAACTCGTTAAACAAATCCTCTTCCGTGTATTTCTTCCGGTACTCTTCCTCCGTACCGATCTCCGGCGGGATCGGGAAAACCGGCATCAACGGATCAGAATCCAATTTATAATCTTCAACTTTATCAACAATCTCCTGCGTATTCTCGATTACCTGCGGAATATCCTTGAACAACTCTTCCATCTCGGCCGTCGTCTTGAACCACTCCTGCCGCGTGTACCGCATCCGGTTAGGATCATCCAAATCCTTACGAGTATTCAGACAAATCAACAGGTCATGCGCCTCCGCATCCTCCGCGTTCAAGAAATGCACGTCGTTCGTGGCAATCACCTTGATTCCCAACTTCTCGCCCATTCGCAGAATCTCTGCGTTACACTTCACCTGGTTATCGTAAACCTCCGCCCTCTCTTTCGCCGATTCTGCCGGATGTCTCATCACCTCCAGGTAATAATCCTCCCCCACCAAGTTCTTGTACCACAAGGCAGCCGCCTCCGCCCCCTCGATATCCCCGGCCATAATCTTCTGGCAAATCTCCCCTCCTAAACAAGCCGATGAAATAATTAACCCCTCGTGATGCTTCTCCAGCAAAGCCTTATCAATACGCGGACGATAATAATACCCGTCCACAAACGCCGCAGAACAAAGCTTGATCAAATTCAAATACCCTTTCAGATTCTTGGCCAGGATAATCAAATGCTCTCCCGAACGGTCCACCGGTTTCTCCTTGTTATACAAAGACACCCGGGCCACGTAGGCCTCTACTCCCAAAATAGGTTTTATCCCCTTTTTGCGACAAGTATCGTAGAATAATTTTATCCCGAACATATTCCCGTGATCCGTCAACGAAATTGCCTTCATCCCGTCGGCAATCGCCTTCTCCACCAAACCGGGCACACTCGCCGCCCCGTCGAGAATAGAATACTGAGAATGTACATGAAAATGCGTAAATGCCATATATACACTTAATTAAATATTAACACACCCCTAAAAGGCATATCACAAATTTAGCCAAAAATCCCGACACTACCACCCCGTATAATACAAACAATTCTAAAAAGCAGTATATTTCCCATTAAACCGGAAACCAATCCCCAGCATCAAGAAATTAGGTTCGTTAAAATTTTGTAGACGATACCCCACGTGCAAAAACACGGCACGGGACAAGGCTATTTTCAACGTCAATAGCTGGTAAAACATATTCAGATCATTCTTCCCGATCACGTTCGCCCCGATCCCAACTCCCACAACAAAAAAGGGCATTACGTACTCCACCCGCCCGGAAAGCCCCAAGGCGAATTGATCACCCAGAGGGGGACGAACAATGTCCGACTTATCCACCTTCCCGTACACGTCCCCTTCCGTGTACAAATTGGCTCCCCCGTCAAACGTTCCATCCAGAGATACGCCTAACCGGAATTTATAATTCAAATTATACATCGGGGTAAAATTAAACCCGAACACGGGGTAAGCCTCAGGAGAAGGGGAAAACCCGTCGGAAGTTTTCACCAGCCGATCGTGCCACGAGCCGAAGAAAACAAAATCATACGTGAAATGTCGCCGAAAAGGTTGTGTGGTCAAAGCTACTTTCCTCTCCAACGACTTCAAATCATCTTTCCGGTAAAAATTACACTCTAACCCGATATTTCCCCCGATCGTGTTCAACCCGGCATTAGGAATCTTCGTGTTCCCGTTGGAAAAATGTGATACTGTCAACCCCGAAAGCAGGCTAACCCTCGGGGACAACCTCCAGCGCAAATAAAAATTAGCATTAATATAAGCATTCACCTTCGAACCGATCATCGTGTTGTACGAATTATAATACGAGTCATAAGGTTTCCACCCCGCAGACAAACCAAAATTCCACTCGTAATACAAAGACAACCAAGGAGCTAAACTAGAGATCCGAGCTCCTTGAAATAAATAAAACGCAACCGGGTTTCCTAACTGTCGGGATTCCCCGAAATTATAAAACCCGAGTCCCACCCCTTGGTAAACATCTCCATAAATACGCTCGTCAATACTCCCCGGACAATAACGGAACAAATATTTCACATGCGTGGAAAAAGCTCCCCGGATAATCCTCCCCTCCGCATTTTCCCCCTTCAGAAAAGAACTTGTCGGGAAAATATACTCCGGTCGACCCTCCACCCGCAATCCATGCACGAACTTACGTGGCGACACGTCCACCAAACTATCGTTTCCCTGTCCCGCCACACGCAACACGCCCCCGACGAATATTATCCCCAGAAAAACTATCACTTTCCACGTCCTTTTTATACCCATAAATCTAATTAAGCTTTCTTATTCAAGAACGCAAAATTAGACAAAAATCCTAGCTTTCACATAGTTTTCCCAAAAACAATAACACGACCTCAACTTTCTCTCGCTTTCCAAAATCACAAATTCACAAGGCACATACATCATACATAATAGCCGAACTCCCCGTTTTGGGTATAATCATATAGATTTTATCAAAATACCATTCCAAATTAAAAAATCCCCAAACCCGAACGTATATCTTAAACCTCTTATCCTTGGCTTTCCTCTCCGTCATTCGTTTCACTTCCCGTTCATAAAAAGCAATTACCTCATCGCGTGTCGTCAAGGTCAACTCTCCAATTTCCTCGGATGACAATTCTTTTCTCGGGCTCAATCTCCAACGTCGCACAAGAAACATATCCGGTTCGCCAAGATCAAACATATCTTCATGTGAAGGGTCTTCTATAATTGCGATCTCCTCCTCCGTCAAAAAACGTTGCCACCACTCAACACCTTCTCCCGTTTTTATTTGCAAAGAATCCGTCAAATCATAAAGCAGGTACAACGTATCCCCTCGTTGTAAAAACGAATCTCCCGAAGCCCGGGCATCTCGTTTCTTCTCCTCGAATGTGTAACCCAATGTTCCCTTGCTCGACACACCTTGTGCCTCCACGAAAAAAAAGGGAATCGAATAAACAACAACAAATAACAACCTATATTTCATATTTTTAGCATTAATCTTCACATTCATTCTTCGCTGTTTCTAAATATTCACGATACGCTTCTACAAGTTTTTTCTTTTCTGCCGTGGGAAGAGCTTTCCACGCTTCCGTTTCAACGTCTATAACTTTACCATCTATGACCGTTTTCGTCTCCGTCAAACCTATCCAAGCTATTGCGGTTCGTGTCTCTTTACTTACCGTCGGATCTATTTCCTGTAAAACAGCTGCAATTACATCAACAAAGTATTCAGCCATATATTGATGTTGAGCAGTGACATCAAACACGTATTTCTCGTAATAGTAATTCAGCGTCGGAAAATTTTGATCGTTCAATGCCTCACTCAATTCTTTCATCTCATCCACACTTAGATTTGACTTCAAACTAGATTTTAAAGACATTAATTTGGCGAAAATATCCGCATGAATAACCTCGTGCATTATTGTTTTAGCAACCATTAATGGAGTTAGATTCATTAGTCTTACCTCATTCAATTCAATCGAGAACCAGTAATCTTCCATTTTACATTTAAACCTTCCGTTAACGGTTGAACTTAAATTATCCGATAATTTAAATTTCAAATGAGCGATAGAATTTTCACCCATAAAACGCCCTAAATAATACCTAAAAGTTGAACTCTTAGTCGACAATTTTTTATAAATACAATCAATATAAGGGTTTTCCGCTAATGCCAAAGAATCAACGATCTGAGTTCCAACAGGATAATCCACATCCTGTCCTCCGTCACCTTCACTTGAATTATCTATTTTACTCGTATCCCAAGAATAATCATCCGGATCTGCATTCATCACAGAATTAGGATCCCACCAAAAAAAATAACTAATATAACAATACCGCATCTGTAACCTCTCTTTCAATGCAACAAAATACTCGACAACAATATCTGGATTTTGAGAGAAAGAAGGTCTTCCAATCAAAGCAATTTTTTCATCATCAACAAACACATCTACAGGCAAAAGCATTTCTCTAATCAACTCCTTGCACATACTCAAAAATCCATCCTTATTGATACTATTACATTGCACTCCATATTCGTCATAAGAATTCGAACACGTAATCCAGTAAAACGTGGTATATTGCCTTACATTACTCCTACTTGATAGAAGCTCTGTCGTTCTAGATTCAATTGGGAATAAATCTTCTTCTACATGAATTCCAGCCTTTTGCCAATCTCCTCTAACAGGTGATCTTAAAACACTCTGCCCTGCATAATCATCATTAATATTACTACCATCGATAATCGTGGGCATTTTCAATTGTCTTCTTTCTAAATCAAAAGGATAAATGACAATTGCTTTTAATATATTGTCACATGTGACAGGTAATACATAATGTGGCCCATAACCACCACCGAAAGAATAATATGCCAAATTTGGCTCCACAGTTCCCAATTTAGACAATTCCAACCATTCCTCCTGCCAGTTAGAATTATGCATTAGATAATTCATGAAGTTTTTTCCGACCTCATTCAGTTCTACCGTCTCATTTTTTTGATATACAACCTTTTCAGAACAAGAACAAGTCAAAAAAACAATAGATAGACTCGAAAATAGAATATTTCTCCATTTCATAAATTGTTATTGGTTATATACTAAAAACGCCATTACACAAATTTACGGAATTAATCAACAACTGTATTCTCTAAATAAACAATCCTTGTAGAAACTTCCATCAAATCATACCACCTTCTTCTTTTTCGTTGTCATTAACATCTCCGGTTCCGGCAAAGAAACCCGGGTAAAACTCACGATAGCGGCAAGCGTGGCAAACCCTCCCGCAAAATAGAGGGAAGCATACGTCCCATCTACCGGAAAAACAACAAACATCAAAGCCACCAACGAGGCTCCCGTCGTCTGTCCGGTCAATCGGGCCATACCCAGCATTCCGCTAGCTCCGCCACTCCTGTTCTGTGGTGCCGAAGAAATTAATATACTATTATTCGGTGTCTGGAATAACCCGAACCCGAATCCACACATAGCCATAAACAAAGCAATTCCCGCATTAGAAACCTGATTCGCGAAGACTGCTAACAAAAATAATCCCGCGGAGAATATCGACAACCCCACACCACCTAACACCCCCGCGTGAACTCGCTCGATCAACCTCCCCGCCAAAGGAGCCGCAATCATCGTCGCCAATGGCCAAGGGGTCAGCAACAATCCCGTCGCCACCTCATCCTGTCCCAACGTGTGCTGCAAAAAGAAGGGCAAAGAAACCATGGCCAACATCTGCGCCACGAAAGAACACACGGATGTCCCCACAGACAACGAAAAAATCGGTATCTTCAACAAATCGACAGGCAATAGGGGGTATTCCTGCGACAACTGGCGACGCACGAAAAAGTAGCCGACCAACAGCACCACCCCAATTCCCGGGAGCAGTATAGATAAACTCATCCCGTGAGTGAATCCCTCGATAGAGAAAATCAATAACCCAAACGTGAAGGCGTTCATCAACCCACTTATCCAATCAAACTTCCGTCCACTTCTTTTTACCGGATTCACGGGCAAAAAACGAAAAGATAAAATCAACGCCGCGATTACAATGGGAACATTTATCGCAAACAACCACTGCCAGGAGGCTACAGACAAAATTCCCGCCGCAATCGTCGGCCCTCCTGCCGCCGACACGGCAACCACCAACGCGTTGATGCCCATTCCCCGTCCCAAATGTCGTTTGGGATAAATAATCCGGATCAAAGAAGTATTCACGCTTGCCAAAGCAGCCGCACCAAACCCTTGGAACACACGAGCTACCGTCAACGTCAGCAAAGAATTGGAAAGCGCACAAGCTAATGAGGTCACGCTAAATATCAACAAGCCACCGATATACACCCGCCGATAACCTAAAATATCCCCCAAAGAAGACAGAGACAACAAGGAAACCACGATAGCCAACTGGTAAGCATTCACAATCCAAATAGACATAGCAGGCGTTGCCTGCAAATCCTCCGCGATAGACGGTAACGCCACGTTAGCAATCGTGCCGTCCAACACGGAAACCGTAATTCCCATGGCAATGGCAAGAATCGCCCAGTATCGTTTCGGGATAGGCAACCCGTCCCACTCTACCTCTTTTGTGCTCATTTTCCCAGTCCAATTTTATCGTGTAAAAATACGAAATATAAGATTCCCATTTCATCCACCACACGAAAATTTTAAAAGTCTCCTTATCGGTTGTCTGTCGGTATTTAAATGGTAAACAAGCAGATAACATTGGATATTTCATTATCACATCATGACAAATAGCGTGTACTTTCCTGAAAATGGTTGACTCGGATTAAACAAAAATTTTAACAAACACC
>OKWJ01000569.1_pt1 | contig 42469 bp, 35 predicted proteins | sample 1607121 | NCBI WGS metagenome assembly OKWJ01 (sample SAMN04414080, study PRJEB24778) | human gut metagenome | material: faecal | host: Homo sapiens | reverse complement strand
ACCGACGACAAGAACGTCCGCGAGGCCCGCTGGAACGCCATGATCGACCACTGGCACGAGAAGTATCTGGAGGAGTATCCGGATATGGACCAGTACCTGGAGGAGTTCACCTACAAGTTCCAGAAGAAGATCGTCAAGGCCTGGCTGCTGGAGGGCCACCGGGTGGACGGCCGCGCCAAGAACGAGATCCGTCCCCTGGCCGCCGAGGTGGGCGTTCTGCCCCGGGCCCATGGTTCCGGCCTCTTCACCCGCGGCCAGACCCAGGTCCTCTCCATCTGTACGCTGAACACCCTCTCCGCCGCCCAGAAGCTGGATACCATCTGGGAGGAAGAGGAGAAGCGGTACATGCACCACTACAACTTCCCCGGCTACTCCGTCGGCGAGGCCAAGCCCGCCCGCAGCCCCGGCCGCCGCGAGATCGGCCATGGCGCACTGGCAGAGCGTGCTCTGGTGCCCGTGCTGCCCTCTCTGGAAGAGTTCCCCTACACCATCCGTTGCGTGTCTGAGGTGCTCTCCTCCAACGGTTCCACCTCTCAGGCATCCATCTGCGGCTCTACGCTGGCCCTGATGGATGCAGGCGTGCCCATCAAGGCACCCGTTGCCGGCATTTCCTGTGGTCTGATCACCGAGGGCGACCGCTGGATGACCATGCTGGACATTCAGGGCGTGGAGGACTTCCACGGCGATATGGACTTCAAGGTGGGCGGCACCCGCAAGGGCATCACTGCCATCCAGATGGACATCAAGATCGATGGCCTGACCTACGACATCATTGCCGAGGCCTTTGAGAAGTGCCGCAAGGGCCGCCTGTATATTCTGGACGAGATCATCAAGCCGGTGATCGCAGAGCCCCGCCATGAGCTGAGCCGCTACGCACCCAAGATGTTCAGCATGATGATCCCCACCGATAAGATCAAGGACGTGATCGGCAAGGGCGGCAAGGTCATTCAGGACATCTGCGCTACCTGCAACTGCAAGATCGACGTGCAGGAGGACGGCCATGTGTTCGTCTCTGCTGTGGATCAGGAGGACGCAAAGCGTGCCATCTTTACCATCAAGACCATTGTGGAGGACCCCGAGATCGGTGCCATCTACAAGGGCAAAGTGACCCGCCTGATGAACTTTGGTGCCTTCGTTGAGATCGCACCGGGCAAGGAAGGTCTGGTGCACATCTCCAAGCTGGACACCAAGCGTGTGGAGCGCGTGGAGGATGTGGTGGCTGTGGGCGATGCCATCGTGGTCAAGGTGACGGACATCGACCAGCAGGGCCGTATCAACCTGAGCCGCCGCGATGCCATTCTGGCGCTGGAAGCCAAGCGCGCCGAGCAGCAGGCACAGCAGCAGTAAACCCTGACTGCATAAAAGAAACCGAAAAAGAGGACCCGATGCATCTGCATCGGGTCCTCTTTGTTGTATCAGAATAAAATTATACTGTGCGGTATTTGCGATCCAGCGCCCAGCCGAATGCAAACAGCACCACACCGCTGACAGCCAGCACCGGCACGGGCCAGTTCAGCTGACCGGTCTGCGGCAGACCGCTCATTACCGGATTATCCGGGTGGCCCGGCAGAACGGGGCTGTCTGGATTACCGGGTGCTGCCGGATGGCCCGGGTGGCCCGGAGCCACGGGATTGTCCGGATTACCGGGAGAGACCGGATTACCGGGAAAGACCGGGTTATCCGGGTTGTCCGGCGGGGTAGGCGTATCAGGATGATCGGGCGTAGGCGGGGTAGGGGGCGTAGGCGGCGTGTCCGGCTTGGTGGGGGTGTAAGCACCCACCTTGGGGCTGGCATCCACCTCATAATTCCACTTGCCATCCTCCGCCATGGGCAGAGAGACAAGGAACGGATTGATCGGCTCATAGCCCTTGGAAGCCTCGGTCTGCACGATCAGATACAGGCCCAGCTCCAGACCACGGAAGGTCACGTTGCCGTCCGCATCAATGGTCTTTGTGGTGCCCTCGGCGCTTTGGGGCAGATACTCCTGCAGCTGGGCCGCAAGGGTGCTGTCGGTCAAATCACCCAGCGCAATGCCGCAGCCGTAGAAATCGCCGCAGTATTCGTAGCTCAGGTTGCCGTTTTGGCGCTTTACCTCGGCCACACGGTACAAAGTGAGCTTGCCGCCGCTCAGCGCCTTATCGTTGGCGCTGTCATACAGCGTAACGCGGATGGTGCCGGTAGTGGGATTGCCGCTGCTGTCCACCAGCTTGATGTTTGCGCTGGTGGCAAGGGCAGGCAGCGCACTTGTTACCAGAAGGCACAGCACCAAAAGCAGGGCCGCAGCGTGCTTTTTGAGATCAGTGCGTTTCATGTTTTTCACCTCTTGTAGATTTGCGTTTGCGGTTGGAGAACAGCAGCCAGAGCAGCAGCACCAGCAGCAGGGGCAGTGCCATGATGGGAGCTGTGATGATCGGTTCGATCTTGATGGCATCGGCTGTTACACGGATGTGCTTGAGCTTGTCCGGCGTTTCGATGCGCCGTCCCCGCACCAGAAGGCGGTGGGAGTTGATGCCGTAGGGGGTGCAGGTCATCAGGGTGACGTAGTCCTTGCCGTCCACCACCTTCAGGTTGTCCGTCTCGGTGGGCAGTACAATGGAGATCTGGTCCACCTCGTAGGTGAGCACCCGGTCCAGCACTGTGATGGTGAAGGTATCGCCCACTTCCAGCTGGTCCAGATTGGTGAACAGCTTGGCGCTGGGCAGGCCGCGGTGAGCCGAAATGACCGCGTGGGTGCTGCCGCCGCCCACCGGCAGGCTGGTGCCCTCCAAGTGGCCTGCGGCGATCTGCAGCACGCCATCGCTGGTGCCGTGGTAGATGGGCAGCTCCACACCGATCTTTTCAATGGTGATGTAGCCCATGATGCCGGTGCCGGTCACATCCAGCGTGGCGTTGTAGCTGGTGAACCGGTCGGCATGGAACAGCGCGTCCGGGTCGGCGGCGATCTGCGCATTGAACGCATCTGCCGCCTCGAAATAGGCGCTGTAGTCGGCATCGGTCAGATTGTCCACGTCCTCGGCATAGGTGGCCACAGCACGGGACTGATGCAGCTGGTTGACGTAATCGCTGAGGGTGGGGTATAACATCACGGATAGACCCACGAAAAAGACGAGGATCAGGATGACGGTGCTTTTGTTCTTTTTCATGGGCTACTCCCTAATGTTATAAGGATAGGAGCGGGGGCCTTGCGGCCCCTTTGCTCCGGGTTCTTGGGGGAAATGGAGCTTACTTGTTCTCCATGCGCTTCTTGGTGACCAGCAGAACGATGGCCGCAACCATCAGGCCGCCGCCGACCACATAGAACAGGGTAGTGCCGATGCCGCCGGTGGAGGGCAGGGTAATGCCGCCGGCTTTTATGTTGACGATATCATTCGTCAGGTTGGAGCCTTCAAGATTAACCTGATCATTTCTGGAGTGGTCTGCTTTGATGGTCACTGGGATTACTTTGCAGGCACTGTAACCGTCAGGAGGGGTGATCTCCTTCAGGTAGTAAGTACCTGCGTCCAGACCCTTAACGTTGAACGTGCCATTAGCGGCAGATTTCATTTCAACAGCTTCTTTACCGAGTACGTCCTTGATGGGGTAGTAGAAGCCGTCTTTCTGGTAGAGTTGTACTTCACTTTGATCAGTGCAAGCTTCATCGCTGTACAGACGGAAGCCGGCGCCCGCCAACACATTATTCGGGTTATCATCATCGTGATACTTGGTGTTGTTCAGCTGGTAGGTGTACACATAGACTGGAGTGCTTTCGGGAGTTTTACCAATGGATGACTCGTCTTTGGGATTGTTGGAATAGGTAAGATAAACTTTATTTATGTTACTAGTAGAACCACCTGCAATATTGACATAGGCTTTGTCGTTCAGGTGTGCAGTGTAGGTAACCGTAATAGTAGCGCCGTCATTCAAATTAGCAACGCAGTTCTTGACATCATGAATTTTTACCACAAAAGAGTTTTGACTTTTAAGATTGGAAATATCAATGTCATACTTCGAAGAATCGTTGGTGATATCATAGGGTGTGCCATTGGATTCAATGACTACACTATCGAGTCCGTCATAAGTAATGCCCTCGGACAAGGTATCATTGAAGCAAACAGTGTACTTATCATAGTAATCGTAAGCACGGCCTTCGTCTCTGCCTGCGGGCAACTTAGCGATCAGCTGGAACTGGAACTTTTCGTTGATTGCATGGTCAGCGCTGGAACCAAAATCTCCTGTGCTGGTGCCATCCTGATTGTCGAAATTGTCATAAACTTTCTTCTCAACAGTGGGCTTTACAACCTTATGATTAATTGTAACGTTATAGCTTGTTTGGACTGCTTGGGGAACATTCACCAGGAGGAAGGAATTGTAGGCATGATAGTAATCGCCATTGCTAAAGTTGATAGTATCAACGATCAGATAATAACCTGCCTCGGGAATGGTGATGGAACTGTTGCCACCTACAATGTCGGAGTCCGGGGCTGCACCATTCGAGTAGAGATAGTGGCATACAAAACGCGCGAAAGCGATGCTGTCATCATCGGAATCATGCCATTTGCTGATAACCGCAAGAACTTTCTGAACAGTGGCAGCGTCGGTAGCGTCGGTAGCGTCGATAGAATGAAACTGAGCGCCAATGATAGGAGCATCCTTCAGTTTTTTCAGAAAATCATCAGGATTAGTGATGTGGCTGCCCCACGTAACGCCGGAAAGCGTCGGATTGTCCTTACTACTAATAACACCCTTGAAGATCTGGAAAGCGATGTAATCGTGGTTTTTGTTGAGGTCCTCCTTAGTCTCCCAAGGTTCGAATGCAAACGCCGGGATCGCCATGGCACACAGCATGGCAACTGCCAGCAGTGCGGCCAGCAGCTTTTTGATTACTTTCTTCATCATGATTTGCGAAAGTCTCCTTTCAAGTTTTTCTGATTCCTATTTTCAGGGTCTGCTTCCGGCGCAGAATCAATTTTGCCGCCGTGTCAGGAAGGATGCAGGTTTTTAACGTGCCCTCCTTTCGCGTCTGCGCTTTCTGCAAACCCCGCACACCAGAGCGGCAAGCATCAGCGCGCCGCCGCCTGCTGTATACAGTTTGGTACCGGCCCCGCCGGTAGAGGGAAGTTCGTAGTCGGACGGATCGGCCTGACTGGTGATCACAAGGCTGTCGGTTTTTACCGACTCTTCGGCATCATCGCTGATGGGCGTATCCAGAATCTTGATGTTATTGATTACTCCGTCAACAGCCGTTTCGCCAACGTCCTTCAGCTTGACGGTGTAGCGGATAGAATAGGTGCCTGCGGCAATGGGGGAACCGGCAGAACCCAAGGTGATCTTGCGCTCACCATTATCATTTTCCCAAGTGATTCTGAGCGTTGTATTGCCGTTTTCCATGCTGAGCCGGAGCGAGTCTTCGACATATTCGGCGGTTACGCCGGTGGGCAGGGTCATGCTGTCCGCAAGCGTCAGCGGGCCGGTCTGTTCGTTCTGGACCACAAGCGTAACAGTGTAATCCAGGTAGGCGTCGCTGCCATCGTAGCGCGGGTCCATCACGCTCTGGTTAAGGTCATAGTTCTTATCGTCTTTTTGATCCTCATCGGGGGTTTCATCCGGGTTGATGGTGATATCAAGGGCGTAATCTTTGTTGACCTCGATCTGATTAAAGCCGCTGCTGGTGACCTCGCTCTGGTTCCACTGGAAATTGAAGGCAACGTTGCTGGTGACCTTGGCATCAGAAGTATCCGCGCCTGCGTCTTCCGCCTCTTTCTGCTGGATATAGTTTTGGTCGTACCGCAGCACGGCGTACCAGCAGCCGTCATTCCCCTTGAGCAGCTGGTAGCTGCCGCAGGTGTCATAATTGCCGGTATCTTCCAGTTTGCCGGAGATAAGCTCATCGTTCAGCACATCAAAGCTCTTGGGCAGTTTAACATGGACACAGTAGTCGTTGTCATCGATCGCTTTGGCCGGGATATCTGTGACGGTAAGGCTGCTGTGCAGAAGCTCCGAAATGGTGGTGACGTTGGTATCCTCGTATTCAGTGCCATTCTTGCGCTGCACCTCCAGAGCAGTGAGGTAATCCAGTGCATCCAGACCTTTGATGGTGGTAATGGCATCTGTGTCATCTTCAACTTTGTAATCCGGCGTAGCCACGCCGTAATCGGCCTGTTGCGCATTTGCCACAGACACCAGCGTTGTCACCTGCGAAGCATTCAGCGTGACTTTAGCCACCTTGCCGTCCACATCGCCGGAGATCACGGTCAGGGTGCCGAAATCTTCGTCCACATCGCTCACGATGCCAACGGTGCTGGCATCCACGGTGTATTCCTCAATGTGGGGCGCGGTGTCGGTGGTGGCCGCAGCATCCATGGAGAGCAGGGCAATGTCGGCATCGGCGGAATCATCCTGCACCTGCAACGGCTGGCTTTCCGCGGCTACAGCCTTGGTCACGGTGCCATTGTAAATGACGATATCACCGGGCATTGCGGCATCAGACGGCAGATCACCGTCAAAATCCATGGCATAGCCGCTGCCGGTCTCTTCGTTGTACAGCGCGCTGCGCAGCTGGCTGTGCAAAGACAGCACGCTGGAAACCTGCGGGATAGCGCTCTGGGGGATATCGGCATATTTCAGGCAGTAGGAAAGGAACATCACGTCCCATGGGCCGTAGTCGTTGCCGTAGTCGTTGCCGTAGCGGGTGTAGTGGCGCACGGTCTCGCCGTCGGCATCGTCCAGCTGGAAGTTGCGCTCGCTCTGCTCATATCCCAGCTGGCTCTCGGCTACGGCCAGCAGGTCGTCGGCCCAGTTGCCGCTCAGCGTGGTGCCGGTCTGTGCCAGCCATTCGTCCTCGTCCTGCGTGCCGTCCAGCGGGTCGGACAGGCAGTTCACCGTGTGGTGATGCTCCGGCAGGCCGCAGACCAGCACTTCCTCGTAGCAGGCATCGGTGTGGTGGTGCACCGGGGTCTCGATCACAGGATCGACCACCACGGGCTTTGCGGCCACCGGCTCCTCAAACAGGGCCACCGGGTCATAATCGGGGTTCACTTCTTCTACAAGCTCGCCCTCTTCCAGACCGCACACCAGCTCATAGGTGGTGGTGTAGCAGCTGTCGTCGTGGGTGTGCTCGAACAGCTCACAGATCAGGCTGCCGTCCTCAGGGTCAAAGCAGTCGTCGGTGTGCTCGTGCTCTTCTTCCCGGCAGGTCAGCTCCTGCACTTCCTGATAGCAGTCGTCGGTGTGCTCATGGGGCACAAAGATGTACTCCGGCTCTGCGGAATAGGCTGCAATGCCGGGATCATCCGCATCCACGTCGAATGTATCATCAAAAGACATGCCGTCGTCCGTCATGGTGGCGTTCCAGTCCTCCGGTTCGCCTTCCTCATAGCCGCACACCAGCTGCTTTTCATAGCAGGCAGCGGTGTGCTCGTGCTCCAACTCGCCGCACAGATAATCGGCCGTCTTGGCAATGCCCACGCCGTGCAGCTGCCAGTTCACGAACAGGCTGGTGGTAAGCGCCAGTGCCAGCAGCAGCGCAGTATAGCGTCTGGCGCGCTGGTGGTTCCGACGGAACTTTTTCTGATATTCTTTCACAATATCCCGCATGATTCCTAAACCTCCTTAGTGGATCAACGAGAAGTTGGACAAGGGCCATACCCGCAAAAAAAACTTGCCTACGATCTGACTTTTTTCCACACAGCCGATCACACTGCTGCGGCTGTCAATGGAGGTGGCCCGATGGTCACCCAGTACGAAATACCGGTTTTCCGGCACCTGATAGGGAAATTTGATGTCGCATTCGCCCAGAGCCAGTTCATCTACATAGGGCTCATCCAGCGTCTGGCCGTTCACAGTGACCACACCGTCCTCGTCCAGTTCGATCACATCACCGGGCAGGCCGATGATGCGCTTGAGCAGAAGCTTGTTCTGCCAGTAAAATCCGCAAAGGTCGCCGGTCTTCATGTCGCTGTCCTTGACCAGCAGAATGATGTCCCGGTCCTGCAGAGTGGGGTTCATGCTGTCGCCGGAGACCTGCAGCACCGGCAGAAACAGGGTGGCCAGCAGCACGGCAACGGCCGCGACCACCAGCAGCGTGTAGACCGTGCTGCGCAGCACCCGCATATAACGGCTGCGGTAGGCCAGACGTTCGCGCTCTGCTTCCACCTCTGCTGTGGATGGAATGGGCGTGAACCTGATCTTTTGCTCTTTCATTTGGCACGCTCCTCCGGCAGGAATTCCGTGCTGTGATAGCCGTCCAGCAGTTCGCTGGCCCGGCGGTCAAAAGCGGCCCGGCGCTGCTGGATCTCCTGCTGCGTCCGGGCAAGCATTGCCTTGCAGTCCGCTTCGGTCTGGGCGCGCTTGCGTGCGGCGGCTTCCGTTTCCGCGTCGCACTGCTGCTGGGTACGGGCCTTCAGGTTCGCAGCCTCGGTCTGTGCCTGTGCAAGGATCTGCTGGGCTTCGGCTTCCGCCTGAGCGCGCAGAGCGCTGGCAGCGGCATCGGTGTTTTTGTTTGCTGCGAGCACCGATGCAACGTATTCATCAGCCGCAGCCTGCGCCGCTTCAAACACCTTGTTCAGCTCCAGTGCAGCCTGCGCAATGGAACCTGCGTTTTCAATATGGATCTGCCGTTCCTGCAGCTGGGCAGACAGGGCAGCGTTTTCTGCCCGGAGCCGGTCCTCGCTCTGCTTGAGCGCCAGAATGATCTCGACTAATTCGGTGCGGCGCATGTGCCGCAGTTCACGGTCTGGCATAATGATCGATTTCTCCCGCAAAAAGTGGTCGGATTGGGCGAACGAAAACTTTCGACAAATACGAAAATTTTCGCACCACAAAACCACATTTGATATATCAGTTTTCGGCGTGAAAGCGCCAGTTTGATGAATGACCTTCCACCTTATATGTTAGCACAGTATGCGTAACAAAAGCGTAACAAGAATGCCTTTTCCGTGCATTTTTTTGCCAAAGCCAAAGAAAAATTGTTTCTTTTGATGTAAACGATTAAAATGCGTTAAAAACAAAAAGAACTGTCCCCACAACGGAGACAGTTCTTGAAAAACAGATGAAAATAGAAGCCGGATCAGAAGCTCTTCAGCAGATCGCCCAGAGTCAGGAAGGACTGGTAGATCACGTTGACATTGTTGATGATGGAGCTTGCACCGGAGAAGATGCGGGCAATGGCGTTGAACACCTTACCGACATTCAGGAAGCTGTTGTAAGCGTCGCGGGCACCACCGTCCAGATAGACCATTTCCTCTTCGCTGATGGAGGCATAGTTTGCGGGCAGTTTCATAGTAGACATGGAGATTTTCCTTTCTATTGATAAAATTGATACAGTGTGTGGAAAGACTTAAATAAAGGCAGCCACGGCCAGCGTGGTGATCAGAGCACCGGCTACCGTCAGAACGCTCAGAATCGGGCCGTCATCGTATTCCTGCGCGGTCTGTTCCGGCTGAGCGGGCGTGGATGTGCTGGTGGAAGTGGTGGCATTTTTCACGGTCCAGTGTGCGTACACAGTGGTATCACCGGTAAACACCGTAGAGGTGCTGATTTTTGTGCCGCCCACCGGCTCGGTATACCAGCCGTCAAAGGTGTAGCCTTCCAGCGCAGGCTGCGCGGGCAGGGCACTGAGTTTGCCGCTCAGATTGGTGGTGACTGCCACAGCGGAGCTGCTGCCGCCCATGGCATCCAAACCAATGGTGTAGACCTGCGAATCCTTGTCTTCTGCGGCAAAGGCAGAGGGCAGTGCACAGCAGAGCAGTGCAGCGCTGAGCAGACCGAGGACCAGCATTTTCAAGATCTTTTTCATATGACTCCTCGCTTTCCTGACGAATTGGGATGTGGTGCCTGCCGGGAACGGAAACACCAGAACAGACCTCGATGTCCCCGCCATGAGGCAGTAGACGAAAAAGCCGGGAAGAGGAGGTTTATTCAATCCTATATTTACCACATATAGTGTAACAAAAGCGCAACAAAATGGGCGTATTCTGTTGTTATGATGAAAAAATTGGTTTTTCACAAATTGCAGGCTGCAAAAGGCGGCACAGAGCCGCCGCAAAAGCGGAAAAGTGGAACCTTCCCCTTGTGGAAAAACAAAGAATATGGTATAATATCTTGCACGATGCGCCATCGCCAAGCGGTAAGGCAGGGGACTTTGACTCCCCCATCGTAGGTTCGACTCCTGCTGGCGCAACCAAAAGCCCCGTCATCCTGAAAAGGCTGACGGGGCTTTTTGCATCACTTTTCCACAAAATGCGGCTGAACGGTGCAAAGCTCAGCGGCGGCGGATCTTTCTGGTGGGCTTGCGACGGTTCCAGTTGTTCAAAAGGACCCACGCAAAGTAGATGATGATGGAAATAATACTCAATGTTATTACAACTTTGAGGTACAGACTGCCTAAGAATTCCTGAAAACGCGCCACAGTGAACAGCAGCGGGTTGCGGCTGACATCCTGCCCGGCGATCAGGTCCACCACGCCAATGGTCTCACCGGCAAGCTTTAGCTCCACGGTACCCACCACATCGCCCTGCTGGACAGGGGCACACACGGAATCCGGCAGGTGGAAATATTTCTGGGTCACGCTGCCGTCGCCGGTGGAAGGCAGCAGGGTCATCATGCTGTCGGCGGGATACAGCTGCAGGGAGCTGGTATCGGAGGAATACTTCACCGGGATCTCGGCCAGCGTAAGGTCGGTGTCCAGCGCGGCCTGAATGGAAAAGCTGTCGAACACCCAGTCCATCAGCTTCACGGTCTCGCACAGGGCCGGGCGACGGTTGGCGTAGCCGAAATCGTCGCAGGTGTCCGGGCTTTGCATCACGCAGAAAATATAGGTGGCACCATCCTTATTGGCCCATGAAACATAGCTCTGATTGCCACTGTCACTTTTGAATGCGGTCACATCGCACATGCCGCCCTGCATGGCGCTGCGGTAGTATTTGCCGCCGCTGGATTTGCTCAGCGCGGCATTCTGGCTGACCAGAACAGACGAAGAACGGTGTTTTTCTTTGGCGGGCATGGTAAAGCTGGGCGCACCGGAAACCTCCACAAAGGCATCAAAGCTCATCAGATAGCGCAGGATCAGGTACATATCCACGGCACAGGTCACGTTGCCGCTGTCGATGCCGCAGGCATCCGTCCAGGTGCTGCCGGTGGTGCCGATGCGCTGGGACAGGATGTTCATCTGGCTTACCCAGCCCGCGAGGTCGCCGCCGGAAAGGGCATAGGCAAGGCCCATGGCGGCTTCGTTGGCGTTGCGGGTCAGCATGGCGTACATGGCTTCGCGGTAGGTAAAGGTCTCGTTGGAGCGCATATCGGCGTTGTTGGTGTTATAAACGTAATCCGAGATGGCAAAGGGCATCTGGAAGGTGTCGTCCAGATGGTCGGCATAGTTGGTCAGCAGCAGGGCAATGGTCATGTACTTTGTCAGACCACCGGCGGATACCTGCTTTGTGCTGTCCTTATCATAGACGATGATATTGGTATCGGTGTTGACGATATAGGCACTCTGTGCCTGCACCTGATAGACCGGGGTGGGGTCGAACATAGCCCCGGCGGGCAGCACAAGGCAGCTGAACAGGACAGCGAACGACAAAACCAGCGCAAAAATACGTTTCATGTGGACAATTCCTTTAAAAAGCGATAATATAAAACAACAGGCAGCACGGCACAAGCGCCGTGCGCCGGGTAAGAACGAGATCACAGCGGAAGGCTGTATTCTTTATAATAACAGGTTTGGCGGGGTGTGACAAGGCTTATTGTGCCGATTTCACATCCGGTCAGGGAGGACAGGAATGGTATATCTGACAGGGGACACCCACGGCGACATCGACCGCTTCAAGCACGGCAAGCTGCGCTGGCTGGGCAAACGGGATACCGTGGTGGTACTGGGCGACTTTGGCTTTGTGTGGGACGGCAGCAAGGAGGAACAGAAAAAGCTGGATTGGCTGCGCAAGCGCCCGTATACCCTGCTGTTTCTGGACGGCAGCCACGAAAACTACGACCTTTTGAAGCAGTATCCCACCGAGGAACGCTTTGGCGGCAAGGTGCAGGCACTGGGCGGCAATGTGTACCATGTGTGCCGCGGCAGCGTGCTGGAATTGGAGAATAAAAAATACCTGTGCTTTGGCGGTGCGGAAAGCCAGGATGTGGAGGATCGGGAACCCGGCGTGAACTGGTGGAGGGAAGAAATGCCTTCGGAGGAGGAATACGCCTTTTGTGAGGAGAACCTTGCAGCCTGCGATTACAAAGTGGATTATGTGCTGACCCACGATGCGCCAAGCAGATTTTTGGATTTTACCGCCCTTGCCAGCGGCGAGACCAACCAGCTGCACAGTTTTCTGGATAAAATTTTGTTGAAGCTGACCTACGACAAGTGGTTTTTTGGCTGCTACCATAAGGATACCCAGCTTTCCACCAAAAGCCGCTGCGTGTTCTGCGATGTGATAAGCATGGGCGAACGGCACGCAAAGCGTTCCGTTCGATAACAGGGGCCGCTGCACCAGCCGTGCAGCGGCTTTTGCATTTGCTGTTGCTTGTGCGCAAAAAATCTCCGGATCAGTTCATGGCTCCGGCTTTCTCGAACATCTGCTGCACCTGCTGTTCCAGCAGTGCGTGCTCCGGCGCTTCCAGCAGCGGGTCGTCGGCCAGCATGGCAACGGCTTCCGCCTGCGCAGCGTGCAGGGTGCGGGTGTCGTTCATCAGGTCGGCGATCTGCAGGGTGGGCAGGCCGTGCTGGCGGCTGCCGAAAAAGTCGCCGGGGCCGCGGGTCTCCAGATCGTACTGCGCCACCGCAAAGCCGTCCGTGGTGCTGCACAAAAATTTCAGCCGCTTTTGTACGTTTTCGCTTTGGTTGTCGCTGACAAGGAAGCACCAGCTCTCCGCTGCACCGCGTCCCACGCGGCCGCGCAGCTGGTGCAGGGCGCTCAGACCGTAGCGCTCTGCGTTTTCGATCACCATTACGCTGGCATTGGGCACATCCACACCCACCTCAATGACGGTGGTGGACACCAGTGCGTCCAGCCGTCCGGCTTTGAAGTCCTCCATCACGGCAGCTTTCTCCTTGGGTTTGAGCTTGCCGTGCATCAGGCCTACCCGACGCTCCGGCAGCAGGGCTTTGGCAATGTCCTCGTAGTAGCTCTTAACGGCGTTCAGCCCGCCATCCGGTGTGTCCTCGATGGCGGGGCAGACCAGATACACCTGCCGCCCGCGCCCGATCTCCTGATCGAGAAAATGGTAGAGGTCGCGCCGCTTTTTGCCGGTGATGCAGCGGGTCTTGACCGGTGTGCGGCCCGGCGGCAGCTCGTCCAGAATGGAGATGTCCAAATCGCCGTAGATGAGCAGGCCCAGCGTGCGGGGAATGGGCGTTGCGCTCATCACCAGCAGGTGCGGATTCGCGGCCTTTTCGGCCAGCATTCCGCGCTGCCGTACCCCAAAGCGGTGCTGCTCGTCGATGACGGCAAGACCAAGCCGGGCAAACTCTACGCCTTCGCTGAGGATGGCGTGGGTGCCCACCACAAGGTCGGCTTCGTCGTTCCGGATGGCGGCAAGGGTGGTGCGGCGTGCAGCGGCCTTCATGCCGCCGGTCAGCAGCGCCACCCGCATCCCGAAGGGGGCAAGCATCCGGTTCAGGCCTTCGGCGTGCTGGGTGGCCAGAATTTCTGTCGGGGCCAGCAGCGCGGCCTGATACCCCGCCCGGATACAGGCCCAGATGGCGGCGGCAGCCACCAGCGTTTTTCCGCTGCCCACATCGCCCTGCAAAAGGCGGTTCATGGAAGTCTCGCCCGCCATGTCGGCTAGAATCTCGCTCACGGCCCGGCGCTGGGCTCCGGTGGGGGAAAAGGGCAGGCTGGCCCAGAACAGGGACGGGTCGGCAAGCTGCATGGGCGCACCGGTGGCAGCGGCACCCCGGTTTTTCATTCGGCCAATGCCCAGCTGCAAAACCAGAAGTTCTTCATAGATCAGCCGCCGCCGGGCTGCATAGGCCTGCTCTTCGGTGGCGGGGCAGTGGATGGCCCGCACCGCATCTGCCTTGGGGAGCAGGCGGTATTTTGCCAGCATTTCCGGCGGAAGAGGGTCGGGCAGCAGCTCCGCATGGGGCAGCAGCTGCCGCACGCACTTGGCGATGGCATTGCTGGTCAGGCCCTCGGTCTGGGGGTAGACCGCTTCAAAGGGAGAAGCCTTGATCTGCTCGGCGGTGCGCACCTGCGGGTTGACCATCTGGCGGCGCAGCATCCCACCGGTAACGATGCCCTGAAAATAATATTCCTGCCCCAGCTGCAGCTTCTGGGCGGCATACGGATTATTGAACCATGTGATCTCCAGACTGGACACATCGTCCCCGGCAGTGATGCGCTCCATCCGCCGCCCGCCCGGCAGGATACGCCCGCCGGGTTTGGCGAACACCTCGGCCCTGACGACGCACTCCACATCGGTGGGCGCTTCGGCGATGGAATAGGGTTTGGTGAAGTCGATATATCTGCGCGGGTAGTGGCACAGCAGGTCGGCCAGCGTCACGATGCCCAGCTTCTCGAACCGCTCAGCGGTCTTGGGGCCAACGCCCTTCAGGTAGCGCACCGGCGTATCCGGGGTGAGGGTGGTATGGTTTTCGGCGGGCATGGCGTGTCAGCTCCTTTCCTGGATGCAATATAGCCATTGTAACACGGAGCGGCAGCGGATGCAAATGGCCCAAAAAGGAAAAACCGGCAGGACCTTTGCCTTTGGGCAGGAACTGTGGTACACTCGGAAGAAAAAGAGGGGAGAATATTTATGGAGATCCGTAAGGGGACCTTAAAGGACTTGGAGGCCATTGCAGCGGTGGAGGCGGCCTGCTTCCCGGCGGCAGAGGCGGCTACGGCAGAGGAATTTGCCGGGCGGCTGCAGCAGTACGGCGATCATTTTTGGCTGCTGTGGGAGGGGGAAAGGCTGCTGGCCTTTGTGGACGGCTTTTGCACCGACTGGCCGGACCTAACCGATGAGATGTACGCCGACGCCTCCCTCCACCGGGAGAATGGTGCCTGGCAGATGATCTTTGGGGTAAACACCATCCCGGTCTGCCGCAGACAGGGGTACGCCGGGCAGCTGCTGCAGCAGGCCATTGCCGACGCCCGGGCCCAAGGCCGGAAGGGGCTGGTACTGACCTGCAAGGAGGCCCTGGTGCACTACTATGCAAAGTTCGGCTTTGTGAACGAGGGCGTTTCCGGCTCCACCCACGGGGGCGTGGTGTGGTACCAGATGCGGCTGAAGTTCTGAGGAGGACGATCTGGAATGGCCTACGCCTTGCTCCGGCCGTATTCAGCGGAAGAATAATTTTTAAGAGAGCAATGCCGGAGCGTCCGCGGAAGCTCCGGCATTGCATTTTCACTGGAGGGGGCGTAAAGGTAGACGGCATTTGCAGTGCCGCTTTCTGCGAAAGTGCGGCACTGCGGCAGACTTTTCGGCTTAACTGCAAAGTGACCGGTTTCGCCAGAGGCTCTCCCTTTGAGGAAAGACTTCCCCCGCTCCGGGGGAAGATGTCACCGCAGGTGACAAAAGGGGGAGTCTGTCACCGTAGGTGACGGAGAGGGCGAGGAGGCTGATAGGGAACAACGCAAAACAAAAAAATCCCGGAAGCCGAAGCTTCCGGGAATCTTTTGGAGGTGACGACCAGATTTGAACTGGTGGATGAGGGTTTTGCAGACCCTTGCCTTACCACTTGGCCACGTCACCATATTTAGGAGTGAATTTCCACTCCTGTTGGAGCGGCCGACGAGGCTCGAACTCGCTACCTCCACCTTGGCAAGGTGGCGCTCTACCAGATGAGCTACGGCCGCATATTCGGTGCATTTTACCTTGCACCCATCATTTCTGATGCCCTGAAAACAAGTTTCAAAGTAGGTGAAAGCTTGCGCTTTCTTGGTGGCGACCCGGATCGGGCTCGAACCGACGACCCCCAGCGTGACAGGCTGGTGCTCTAACCAACTGAGCTACCGGGCCATATTGGAGCAACTGTTGCTGCTCCGTTATGGAGCGGCCGACGAGGCTCGAACTCGCTACCTCCACCTTGGCAAGGTGGCGCTCTACCAGATGAGCTACGGCCGCATATTGGAAACCCTGCTGGGTTTCCTTGACTGGTGCCTCCGATCGGAATCGAACCAATGACACGGGGATTTTCAGTCCCCTGCTCTACCGACTGAGCTACAGAGGCGCACCGGACGATGATTATTATACCTGAAATTTCGATTTTGTAAAGGGGTAAATCCAAATTTTTTTCAGAAAATTGAAACTTTCTTGATTTTGGTCGCTCCAGCGCGTAAAATAAGAATGACTTTTTTCAACCTGCTTTTGGCACATCCGGCACAGGACGTGCTGTGTGCGGGCGCGCCAAACAGAAATTGACAAATTCAACAACCTATGGTTTAATGAAAATGAAATGATTCAGGCGCTTTTGCCCTTTTTCTCTGTGTATACCTATATTATAGTAAGAAAAGGGCAGAGGCGTTTTATGATTTGACTACAGACGGCCCGCTTTTTGCAAGAAAGGCCGGGCCGGGAGGAGCAGCATGGCAAAAAAACAGGAATATGGCAACGAGAGCATTACTTCTTTGAAGGGTGCCGACCGTGTGCGTAAGCGCCCGGCCGTTATTTTTGGCTCAGACGGCGTGGAGGGCTGCGCCCACTCCATCTTTGAGATCGTCTCCAACTCCATCGACGAAGCCCGCGACGGCCACGGCGATACCATCAACGTGACCCGCTGTAAGGATGGCAGCGTCATCGTTGAGGACTTTGGCCGCGGTATGCCCGTGGACTGGAACAATGGCGAGGGACGCTACAATTGGGAGCTGTTGTTCTGCGAGATGTATGCAGGCGGCAAGTATGGCGAGGGTGAGGATAACTACGAGTTCAGCCTTGGCTTGAACGGTCTGGGCCTGTGCGCTACCCAGTATGCTTCTGCATGGATGACCGCCGATATCTACCGTGACGGATACCACTATCACCTTGATTTTAAAAAGGGCGAGAATGTGGGCGGCCTGCAGAAGGAAGCCTACAAGGGCCGCCGCACCGGCAGCATCATTCACTGGAAGCCGGACGACGAGGTGTTCACCGACATCGATGTGCCCGGCAGCTACTATAAGGATACCCTGCGTCGTCAAGCGGTGGTCAACGCAGGCCTGACCCTGAACTTTACCGATGAAAAAGAGAAAGACCCTGCCACTGGTAAGGCGTGGTACGAGAGCTGGTGCTATGAGCACGGCATCGCGGACTATGTGGCCGAGGTGGCAGGGGAGGATACCCTGACCCCGGTGTTCAGCTGCGAGAGTGAGGCATCCGGCCGAGACCGCGAGGACCAGCCGGATTACAAGGTGCGCATGAGCGCGGCGTTCTGCTTCTCCAATAAGGTGCAGATGCTGGAATATTACCACAACTCTTCCTGGCTGGAACACGGCGGCAGCCCGGAGCACGCGGTGCGCACCGCCTTTGTCTATCAGATCAACAAGTACCTGAAGGAAAAGAACCTCTATAAAAAAGGTGAGAGCGCCATTAGCTTTCAGGATGTGCAGGACTGCTTGGTGTATGTCTCGTCCAGTTTTTCCACCCGCACCAGCTACGAGAACCAGACCAAAAAGGCCATCACCAACAAATTCGTCTCGCAGGCTATGACCGACTTCCTCAAGCATTATCTGGAAGTGTATTTTCTGGAAAAGCCGGACGAGGCCCAGAAGATCTGCCAGCAGGTGCTGGTGAACAAGCAGAGCCGTGAGCATGCGGAAAAAACGCGCCAGAGCATCAAAAAAACGCTGTCCACCCAGATCGACCTTGCCAACCGGGTGCAGAAATTCGTGGACTGCCGCACCAAGGATGCATCCCGCCGCGAGCTGTATATCGTGGAGGGCGATTCCGCTATGGGTGCGGTCAAGTCCAGCCGCGACAGTGAATATCAGGCCATCATGCCCATCCGCGGCAAAATTTTGAACTGCCTGAAGGCCGACTATGCCCGCATCTTTAAATCGGATGTCATCGTGGATCTCATCAAGGTGATGGGCTGCGGCGTGGAACTGGGCGGCAAACACAACAAGGAGCTGGCCACCTTCAATCTCGATAATCTGCGGTTCAATAAAATCGTCATTTGTACCGATGCCGATGTGGACGGCTACCAGATCCGCACGCTGGTGCTCACCATGCTCTACCGCCTGACCCCGACCCTGATCGAGAAGGGCTATGTGTATATCGCAGAGTCGCCGTTGTATGAAATTACAACGAAAGACCGCACTTATTTTGCCTACACCGAGCCGGAAAAGACAGCGTTTCTGGAAGAGATCGGCGAGAAAAAATACACCATCCAGCGCTCCAAAGGTCTGGGTGAGAACGACCCTGAGATGATGTGGCTGACCACCATGAACCCGGAGAGCCGCCGTCTGATCAAGGTGATGCCCACCGATGTGGTGCAGACTGCGCAGGTGTTCGATATCCTGCTGGGTGATAACCTTGCAGGCCGCAAGGAACACATTGCGCAGCACGGCGCAGAATATCTGGACGATCTGGATGTGAGCTGATGATTTTAAATTGCCTCCGCTTGCGCTCTGGCAATGACAGAGGTAACGTTATTTTAATATGGTGATTTGTCGCAGCCTGCGGGCTGCTCCAAATCACGTTTTCACGAAGAAGGCCCCAACGGGTCACGGCATTTTAAGGGAAAAAATGCAGAAAACCGGAACGGCTCCATCTGTGAAAGAGCAGCTCAGGATGGCCCGCAGGCCATCCTGAACTGCAAAAATAAAAAATATTTTCCGCTGAATATGGGCAGAGCGAGAGCGGCGCCCATTTAAAATCGTCAAGAGGTTAGAAGATGCCTAGAAAATCGACCAAGAAAACACTCAAGCCGGTGCGCCCGCAGCTGGGCGACGGCGTTGAAATTTTAAATGCCGGCAGTGTGCTGGAGGACCCCATCACCCGCACGCTGGAAACCAACTATATGCCCTACGCCATGAGCGTCATCGTCAGCCGCGCGCTGCCAGAGATCGACGGCTTCAAACCGGCGCACCGCAAGCTGCTGTACACCATGTACGAGATGGGCCTGCTCAAGGGCGCACGCACCAAGTCTGCCAACATTGTGGGCAGCACCATGCACCTGAACCCCCACGGCGATGCCGCCATCTACGACACCATGGTGCGCATGGGCCGCGGCAACGAGAGCCTGCTGGTGCCCTTTGTGGACAGCAAGGGCAACTTTGGCAAGGCCTACAGCCGGGATATGTCCTGCGCTGCTGCCCGTTACACGGAGGCAAAGCTCGAGGGTGTGTGCGAGGAGTTGTTCCGGGATATCGACAAGGAGACCGTGGACTTTGTGCCCAACTACGACAGCACCACCACCGAGCCTACCCTGCTGCCGGTCACCTTCCCCACCATTCTGGCCAACAACACGCTGGGCATCGCGGTGGGCATGGCATGCAACATCTGCTCGTTCAATCTGGCAGAGCTGTGCGCCACCACCGTGGCCCTGATGAAGGACGAGCACCACGACATCTCCACCACCATGCCCGCCCCGGACTTCGTGGGCGGCGGTCAGATTTTGTACGATGAAGCGCAGATGCGTGAAATTTACGAGAACGGCCGCGGCAGCGTGAAGGTACGCGCCCGCTACAGTGTGGTGCCGGGCGAGAACATGATCGAGGTCACCCAGATCCCGCCAACCACCACGGTGGAGGCCATCATGGACAAGATCGCAGAGCTGGTCAAGGCCGGCAAGGTCAAGGAGATCAGCGACATGCGTGACGAGACCGACCTGAACGGCCTGAAGCTGACACTGGACCTCAAGCGCGGCGTGGATGCCGACAAGCTGATGGCAAAGCTGTTTAAGGCTACCCCTCTGGAAGACAGCTTCAGCGCTAACTTCAATATTCTGGTGTCCGGCCAGCCCCGCGTGATGGGCGTGCGCGAAATTCTCAAGGAGTGGACGGCCTTCCGCGTGGAGTGCGTGCGCCGCCGTACCTACTACGACCTGCACGGCAAGGAAAAGCGCCTGCACCTGCTCAAGGGTCTTGCTGCTATCCTGCTGGACATTGACAAGGCAATCAAAATTATCCGCACCACCGAGGAAGAGACCGAAGTGGTGCCCAACCTGATGATCGGTTTTGGCATCGATGAAGTGCAGGCCGACTATGTGGCCGAGATCAAGCTGCGTCATTTGAACCGGGAATATATCCTCAAGCGCACCAGCGAGATCGAACAGCTGGAGAAGGACATTGCCGACCTGAATGATATCCTTGCAAAGCCCGCCCGCATCCGCCGCATCATCATCAATGAGCTGAACGATGTTGCCAAGAAGTACGGTCAGCCCCGCCGCAGCGAGATCCTGTACGATCTGCCTGAGGATGAGAACGGCTCCGAGGAGGAAGAAGCGCCGGATTACCCCGTGACGGTGTTCTTTACCCGCGAGGGCTACTTCAAAAAGATCCCGCCGCAGGGTCTGCGCACCGCCGGTGCCCATAAGCTGAAAGAAGGCGACGAGATCGTGCAGCAGATCGAGACCCGCAACAACGTGGAAGCGCTGTTCTTTACCGACAAGCAGCAGGTGTACAAGGTGCGTCTGGCTGAGCTGGAGGACGGCAAGGTGGCTCAGATGGGCATTTTCATCCCGGGCCGTCTGGGCATGGACGAGGGCGAGAACGTGCTCTCCATGGTGATCACCAGCGACTACAGCGGCTATATGCTGTTCTTCTTTGCCAGCGGCAAGTGCGCGAAAATTCCGCTCAGCTCCTATGCCACCAAGCAGAACCGCCGCAAGCTGCTCAAGGCCTACTGCGACAAGGAACCGCTGGCAAAGCTCTTCTTCCTGCCGGAGGAAACGGAGCTTGCCATCCGCACCAGCGCCAGCCGGATGCTGCTGGTTGGCACGGCGCAGATCGCGGCCAAGGCCACCCGCGACAGTCAGGGCGTGGCAGTGGTTACTTTGAAAAAGAACCAGACCATCGCTTCGGTGGTGCCGGCGGACACGCTGGAACTGGCGAACCCCCACCGCTACCGTGTGCGCAGCCTGCCCGCCACCGGTGCGCTGCTCCGCGCCGAGGATGAGGGCGAGCAGATGAGCCTGCTGTAAAAAAACTCCCCCAGTCTCGCATTCGCTCGACAGCCCCCTCTAGGATGGGGCCTTTGGCATGGCGGCAAAGCCTCTGGTTGAATTGCAAAGTATCCGGTTTCGCCAGAGGCTCCCTCTCCGAGGGAGCTGGCACGGCGTAAGCCGTGACTGAGGGAGTTCAAGCAGTAGCGGAGACAATTTTAAATCGTTTCTATATAAAAGAGGAAACTGCAATGCAAAACATCGACCTGATCTGTGTGGGCAAGCTGAATGCAAAATATTTCGCCGAGGGCGTGGCCGAGTACCAGAAGCGCCTTGCCGCCTTCGCGTCCTTCCGCATCATTGAGCTGCCGGAGGAAAAGATCGAGGAGAAGAACGCCTCGGATGCCGTGGTAAAAAAGGCACTGGACAAGGAGGGCAAGGCCATCCTGTCCAATGTACGCAAGGGTGCTGCCATCGTGGCCATGTGCATCGAGGGCAGGCAGATCTCCTCCGACGAGCTGGCGCAGTTCCTTGCCGACCGCGCAAACAGTGGGGCAGGAGACGTGGCCTTTGTGATCGGCTCGTCCCACGGCCTGTCCGATGAGGTGAAAAAGGCCGCTGCACTCAAGTTCAGCATGGGACGCATCACCATGCCCCACCAGCTGGCCCGCCTTGTGCTCACGGAACAGATCTACCGTGCCTGCACCATCAATGCAGGAATGAAATACCATAAATAAGTGCAAAAACCGGTCTGTTCCCCAAAGCAGGCCGGTTTTCGGCTTTACAAGCGGCGCAAAACATGGTACAGTAAAGATACTGTGCTTTCCCTTTGAAAAGCACGCCCGGCAGTGGGGAAAGCTGCCGGAACGATACAACAACGACACGGCAAACCAGCCGCGGACGGAAAGGATGTACTACAATGGAACAGAGCGAAAAGACCCTTGATATGATCGTCAATCTCTGCAAGAACCGTGGTTATGTGTTCCCCGGTTCCGAGATCTACGGCGGTCTGGCCAACAGCTGGGACTACGGCCCGCTGGGCGTCGAGTTCAAGAACAATGTCAAAAAGGCATGGCTGAAGAAATTCGTGCAGGAAAGCCCCTACAATGTGGGTCTGGATGCAGCCATCATCATGAACCCTCAGACCTGGGTGACCACCGGCCATGTCTCCAGCTTCTCGGACCCCCTGCTGGACTGCCGCGCCTGCAAGGCACGCCACCGCGCCGACAAGCTGATCGGTGAGGAGCACCCCGAGGTGAATGTGGATGCCATGAGCTTTGACGAGATGGATGCTTTCATCGCAGAGCATGAGGACATCGTGTGCCCGGTGTGCGGCAAGCACGATTTTACCCCCATCCGCAAGTTCAACCTGATGTTCAAGACTGCCATCGGCGTTACTGAGGACAGCTCTTCCACCTGCTATCTGCGTCCCGAGACCGCACAGGGCATCTTTGTCAACTTTGCCAACATCCAGCGCACCACCCGCCGCAAGCTGCCCTTCGGCGTGTGCCAGGTGGGCAAGGCTTTCCGCAACGAGATCACCCCGGGCAACTTCACCTTCCGCACCCGTGAGTTCGAGCAGATGGAGTGCGAGTTCTTCTGCAAGCCCGGCACCGATCTGGAATGGTTCGCTTACTGGAAGGACTATTGCGAGAACTGGCTGCTGAGCCTTGGCATCAAGAAGGAGCACCTGCGCCTGCGTGACCACGAGCCTGCAGAGCTGGCCTTCTACAGCCGCGCTACCACCGATATCGAGTACGCCTTCCCGTTCACTGACTGGGGTGAGCTGTGGGGCATCGCGGATCGTACCAACTACGACCTGACCCGCCATCAGGAAGCTTCCGGCAAGAGCCTGGAGTACTTCGACAGCGAGACCAACGAGCACTACATCCCCTACGTCATTGAGCCGTCTCTGGGCTGTGACCGTGTGGCTCTGGCTTTCCTGTGCGAAGCATACGACGAGGAGCACCTGACCGACAGCAAGGGCAAGGAGGATATCCGCACCGTGCTGCATCTGCATCCGGCTCTGGCTCCCTACAAGTGCGCCGTGCTGCCCTTGAGCAAGAAGCTGGGCGAGAAGGCCATGGAGATCCGCAACGAGCTGAGCAAGTACTTCATGGTGGATTACGACGATACCGGTTCCATCGGCAAGCGTTACCGCCGCGAGGACGAGATCGGCACCCCGTACTGCATCACTGTGGACTTTGATACCGTGGGTGACGAGGCCAAGGGCATTGCTGCCGACAACTGCGTCACCGTCCGTGACCGCGACACCATGGAGCAGGTGCGTATGCCCATCTCCGAGCTGAAAGCTTATATCGAGAGCAAGATCGAGTTCTGAGAAAAATTCGCTTTCAGGCGATAAAAACAGCCCCGCCGTTGCAATTTCGGCGGGGCTGTGCTATAATACAAATAAAGAAAGTGCTGTCTGGCAAACGGTCAGTACCTTTCCGGCGCGATAATCAAAAGATGACCGCTCAGGTTTGGACGCTGAGGGCGGTCATTTTTTGTTGTTGAAGATCTTCCACGCGATATCGAAAATGCCAAAGCTCACGGTTGCAAGCAATGTGAGCAGAGCCAGAGTTTCTAAAAGCGTCATGAAGCATCACCCCCTTCGCTGCAAAGCGTCTGGGGTACGACAAAAATGTTCGCCTTCCCGACGCAGGGCCGAAAAGGCATAGACCGCCTGCCGTATGTAGACAGCACTCTCAAAAGACAGTATAACAGACGTTTCCTGCTTTTTCAACAGCGGGAGGTGTCTGTTTTCTTTTTACTGGACAGAACGGCTTGTACCGGGTATACTGAAAAACAGAAAAACATGATTTTTACACCGCAGGAGGTTCTACCGTGGAAAACTTTGACGAACTGCTGAAAAAATATGCCGATTTCATCGTCCGGGTGGGGGTGAACCCGCAGCCCGGACAGACCCTCATCATCAACTGCCCGCTGGAGGGCGCGCCGCTGGCGCGGCTGTGCGTGCGCAGTGCCTACGAAGCCGGTGCCCGGGATGTGCAGGTGAACTGGAGCGATGACGCTGTGTCCCGCGCCCGCATGGAGCTGGGCAGCGAGGAGGCCCTGATCGACCTCAAGCCATGGCAACTGCGCCGCTATCTTGACTATGCCGAAAGCGAGGGCGGCGTGTGTGTACTGCATCTCATTGCGGACGACCCGGAGCTGTATGCGGGCATTGACGGCAATAAGATCAGCCGGGTGAATGCCGCCCGCCGCGCCTTTATGGAGGAGTGGCAGGAGTACACCATGAACGACCGGGTGCAGTGGTCCATTGCGGCCCTGCCCAGTGTGCCGTGGGCAAAGAAGGTCTTCCCGGAGCTGGACGCGGATGCCGCAATGGAGGCTTTGTGGAAGCTGATCTTTGACGTGTGCCGGGTCACCGGTGGCGACCCGGTGAACGAGTGGCAGGCCCATATGGAGCGGCTCAGCACTCTGCGGGATAAAATGAACGCGCTGGACTTGGAAAGCGTGCATTTTGAGAGCAGCAATGGCACGGACCTGACCGTGGGTCTTGCGGATCAGGCTGTGTGGGAAAGCGCCGCCAGCAAGAGCGAAAAGGGCGTGGTGTTCCTGCCCAACATCCCCACGGAGGAAGTGTTCACTGCGCCCCACAAGGACAGGGTAGAGGGCATCGTCTACGGCACAAAGCCCTATGTGTTCAACGGCCAGCTCATCAAGAACTTCCGTGTCACCTTTGAGAAGGGCCGGGTTGTGGACTACCACGCCGAGCAGGGACAGGTGCTGCTGGGCCGTCTGCTGGACGGCGACGAAGGCTCCCGCAGCATTGGCGAAGTGGCACTGGTGCCGGCAAGCAGCCCCATCAACCGCAGCGGCAAGCTGTTCTACAGCACGTTGTTTGACGAAAATGCCGCCTGCCACATCGCTTTTGGTGCCAGCTACCCCGGCACCACGAAGGGCGGCACGGCGCTGACGAAGGAAGAGCTGCTGGCCCGCGGCATGAACCAGTCCCGCCTGCATGAGGATGTGATGATCGGCGCAGAGGACAGCCATATCACCGGCAAATGCCGCGATGGCCGCACCGTGGAGCTGTTCCGGGACGGCGTGTGGGTGCTGTAAAAGACCCTGCGGCGAAAAAAATCTGCGAAAATGCTTGCATAATCGCGGGATGTATGGTATATTCTAGTAGTACGATATAGTTTAACCTGAAACGTGGGCCGCAAGGTCCGCGTTTCTTGTTTGTTTGGAGGTTTTTTATGGCGAAGCAGTCTGGCGGCAACACCGCCCAGAGAGTCGAAGCGCTTGTCCGCCCCACCGTGGAGGGCATGGGCCTGCGCCTGTGGGATGTGGTTTTTGAAAAGGAAGGTCCAGACTGGTATCTTCGCGTGCTCATCGACAAGGACGGCACCATGGATACCGACACCTGCGCGGATGTTTCCCATGCGCTGGACCCCATCCTTGACGAGGCAGACCCCATCGACCAGAGCTATTATCTGGAAGTGGGCAGCCCCGGCCTTGGCCGTAAGCTGACCCGCCCGGAGCACTATGAAGCCCTCAAGGGCCAGAAGATCCGGGTAAAGCTCATCCGCCCGAATGCAGACGGCGTGCGTGAGTTTTCCGGTATCCTGACAGGCCGCGAGGGCAGCACCGTTACGGTGAACACCGATGCGGGCGCTGTCACCTTTGAGGTGAACGCCGCATCCAGCGTGAACCTGTGCGACGATGAAGACCTGTTTGACTAACATAGATAGAGAGTAAATTACAGGAGGAACCCGAAAAATGGCAGCAGCGAACAATGAATTTTTTGAAGCTCTCTCCATGCTGGAGCACGAGCGCGGCATCACCGCAGAATACCTGATCGAAAAGATCAAGGCTGCGATCATCATTGCCGTCAAGAAGAACTATGAGGTGGAAGAGGACCACGTGAAGGTGGATATCGACCCCGCCGCAGGCCGCTTTGATGTGGCCCTGATCCAGGACGTTGTGGCCGACGAGGACTGGTACGACGAGCACTCTGAGATCGGCATTACCGAGGCACAGAAGATCCGCAAGAGCTACGAAGTGGGCGACCGCATCGTGACCCCCCTCAAGACCAAGGACTTCGGCCGCATTGCAGCCCAGACCGCAAAGCATGTGATCCGTCAGGGCATCCGCGAGGCTGAGCGCAGCCAGCAGCTGAGCGAGATCCAGTCCCGTGCACACGACATCGTGCAGGCCACCGTTACCCGCGTGGACCCGGAGAAGGGCATCGTTGCTCTGGATCTGGGCAAGGGCGGCGAGGCTATCCTGCCCCACAACGAGCAGGTGCCCGGCGAGGTGTACACCGAGGGCCAGACCCTGCAGGTCTACGTTGTGGACGTGGTCAGCACTGAGCGCGGCCCCCGCGTTATGATCAGCCGCACCCACCCCGGCCTTGTCAAGCGCCTGTTTGAGCTGGAAGTGCCCGAAATTTTTGACGGCACTGTGGAGGTCAAGGCCATCAGCCGCGAGGCTGGTGCCCGCACCAAGATGGCTGTTTGGAGCAAGGACCCCAACGTGAACCCTGTTTCCGCCTGCATCGGCGAGCACGGTGCCCGTGTAGCTGCTGTTGTGGAAAAGCTGGGCGGCGAAAAGATCGACATTGTGAAGTGGAGCGAGGATATCTCCGAGTTCATCTCCGCAGCACTCAGCCCGGCCAAGGTGGTCAAGGTGGAACTGCTGCCCGGCGAGACCCGTTCCTGCCGTGTGACCGTGCCCGACCAGCAGCTGAGCCTTGCCATTGGCAACAAGGGCCAGAACGCACGCCTGTGCGCACGCCTGACCGGCTACAACATTGATATCCGCCCCGAGAGCGGCTATTATGGCGAGGAAGAGCCGAAGAAGGAAGCCGAGACCGACACCGAGTAATTCTGGCGCAGATGGCCAAAGGAGGGAAACCGGATGGCACAGAAAAAGATCCCTTCCCGCCAGTGCATCGGCTGCATGACCAGCCGCCCCAAAAAGGAGCTGGTGCGTGTGGTGCGTGCACCCAGCGGAGAGATCAGCATTGATCTGGTCGGCAAAAAGCCGGGCCGCGGCGCGTATCTCTGCCCGAACCCCGACTGCCTGACCAAGGCAAAAAAGAAAAAGGCGCTGGAGCGCTGCTTTGAGCAGCCGGTTCCCGCCGAAGTTTACGAGGCTCTGGCCGCACAGCTGGCCGAAGCCGCAAAGGAGGCAGCAGCAAATGGCAAAGAAGAATAACACCCCCGCAAAGCCCAAGCTGCCGCCGGAGGAAGCGCTGTATCAGGCGCTGAGCCTGTGCCGCAAGGCGGGCGCACTGACCATGGGCTTTGATGCCGTGGAAGATGCCTGCGTCAAGAGCAAGGCATGGCTGGTGATGGTGGCAAGCGATGCCAGCGCCAAGACCGTGCAGCGCCTCGACTATTCTGTGGGCGATCTGGTGGATGTGATCACCATGCCGCTTACGCAGGATAAACTGGCCGATATCAGCCGCAAGCCTGTGGCTGTTTACGCGGTGACTGACCGCAACCTCGCAAAGCTCTGCTTTGACCGCCTGTCGGACTGCGGAGCAATCAAAAATGAGGAGGATATGACCGAATGATCGTAAAATATAAAGTGAGTGATTTTGCAAAGGATCTGAACCTTTCCGCCAAGAAGGTCCTGGATGAGCTGAACGCCATGGGCAGCACCGGCAAGAAGAACAGCTCCAATCTGGAAGAGAACGAGCTGAACTACCTGCTGGAAAAGTTCAGCAAGGATAACAGCGTGGCAAATCTGGACGAATTCCTGAACAGCGCCAAGGCCGCAAAGGAAGAGCCGAAGCCCACTGAGAAGAAGGCCGAGAAGAAGGCCGAGAAGAAGGCCGAGAAAAAGCCCGAAGCTCCCAAGGCGGAAAAGAAGCCGGAGCAGCCTGCCGCCAAAAAGGCAGAGCCTGCCCAGCAGGATAAGAACGGCAATAAGCATAACGAAAAGAAGAACGAGCAGCACAAGAAGCGCGAGGAAAAGACCGTTTCTCTCAGCGAACTGGCTCGTGAGACCGGTGCCAAGGCATCCGCTGCTCCGGCACAGGCTGTGTCCGTGCGCCGCGAGGACAATCAGGTCACCGTGGATACCCGCACTGTGGATATGAACGTGGACCGCTTCGATGCCCGTTACGATGATCTGGCTTCCACCAAGAACACCGAGAACCGCCGCAAGCCCACCCCGCAGGGCAACAAGCAAAAGTTCACCCAGCGCGGTCAGCGCCAGCGCCAGCAGTTCCAGAAGGGTAAGCGCGAGACCGAGTTCGAGCGTCTGCAGCGCATCCAGCTGGAAAAGGCCCGCAGCGCACAGCTGAAGGTGATGATCCCCGACGAGATCACCGTGGGCGAGCTGGCTGCCCGCCTGAAGCAGCAGGCCGGCAAGGTCATTGCCAAGTTCATGCAGATGGGTGAGATGCACGCCATCAACGACGTGATCGATTTCGATACCGCTTCTCTGCTGGCAGAGGAGTTCCACGCAAAGGTCGAGCACGAGGTGCATGTGACCATCGAGGAGCGCCTGTTCACGCAGGAAGAGGATTCGCAGGAGGACCTGGTGGAGCGTCCCCCGGTGGTCTGCGTCATGGGCCACGTTGACCACGGCAAGACCAGTATTCTGGATGCCATCCGCAAGACCAACGTTACCGCAGGCGAGGCCGGCGGCATCACGCAGGCCATCGGTGCATATCAGGTCAAGGTCAACGACAGCCTCATCACCTTCCTGGATACCCCGGGCCACGAGGCGTTCACCTCCATGCGTGCCCGCGGTGCCAACATGACCGATATCGCCGTTCTGGTGGTTGCTGCCGACGACGGCATCATGCCCCAGACCATCGAGTCCATCAACCACGCCAAGGCTGCAAATGTCAAGATTATCGTGGCAATGAACAAGATGGATAAGCCCACCGCAAACCCCGAGCGCGTGATGGAAGGCCTGACCAAGTACGGCATCATCACCGAGGACTGGGGCGGCGATGTGGCCTGCATCCCGGTGTCTGCCCTGACCGGCATGGGCATCAACGACCTGCTGGAGCGCATCGCTCTGGAAGCTGAGGTCATGGAGCTGAAGGCAAACCCCAACCGCCGCGCCAAGGGTGCGGTCGTCGAGGCCCGTCTGGACAAGGGCCAGGGCCCCATTGCCACCATTCTGGTGCAGAATGGCACCCTGCACTCCGGCGATGTGATCATTGCCGGTACCGCTGTGGGCCGCGTGCGCACCATGCGCAGCGACAAGGGCCAGCTGCTGAGCGATGCCGGCCCCTCTACCCCTGTGGAGATCACCGGCCTGACCGCTGTGCCCGAAGCAGGCGACCTGTTCGAGGCTGTTGAGGACGAGCGTCTGGCCCGTGAGCTGGCCGAACAGCGCGTTGCTGCCGCCAAGGAAAAGCAGTTCTCCTCCTTCCAGAAGGTCACGCTGGATAACCTGTTCAGCCAGATGGCTCAGAACGACATGAAGGAACTGGCCATCGTGGTCAAGGCCGATGTGCAGGGCTCTGCCGAGGCTGTGAAGCAGAGTCTGGAGAAGATCTCCAACGAAGAGGTGCGCGTGCGTGTCATCCATGCCGGTGTCGGTGCCATCAGCAAGTCCGACGTGGATCTGGCCGATGCCTCCAACGCCATCATCATCGGCTTCAACGTCCGCCCGGACAATGTGGCCAAGGAAGAAGCTGCTGCCACCAAGGTGGAAATGCGTATGTACCGCGTCATCTATGATGCCATCAACGATGTCACCGACGCTATGAAGGGCATGCTGGCTCCCAAGTTCCGCGAGGTGTCTCTGGGCGAGCTGCAGGTCCGTCAGGTGTACAAGATCTCCAATGTGGGCACCGTTGCAGGCTGCCGCGTGACCAGCGGCAAGATCACCCGCGACAGCAAGGTGCGCGTGGTGCGTGACGGCATCGTGATCACCGAGGACGAGATCGCATCCCTGAAGCGCTTCAAGGATGATGCCAAGGAAGTGGCCGAGGGCTACGAGTGCGGCGTTACTCTGGCAAAGTTTGCCGACGTTAAGGAAGGCGACGTGTACGAAGCCTTCAAGATGGAAGAGTACCGCGATTAAGATCTGAAATATCCCTCTCCGTCATTGCTGGCGCAATGCCACCTCCCCCGAGGTGGGAGGTTTGCAGAGAAACGGAACGTTTGCCGTATCCACGCAAAAAGCTCGTCCCTCGGGAGAGCTGCCGAGCGAAGCGAGGCTGAGAGGGTTTTCTTTTATAGGGAGAAATACTATGTCTCAGAAGAATATGGGCCGTCTGGCGCAGGATATGAAGCGCGAGATCATTGCCATCATCGGCAGGCTGAAGGACCCGCGTCTGGAGGGCGGCCTGCTCACCGTCACCCGTCTGGATGTGACCCCTGATCTGGATGTGGCCAAGGTGTATGTGAGCGTGATGGGCCGCGAGGACGGCCCAAAGCCCGCCATCGAGGCACTGAACCGCGCGGCAGGCCATGTGCGCACTGAAGTGAGCAAGAAAATGCACATCCGCAAGGCTCCCCGCTTCATCTTCGTAGAGGATGACGGTGCCGCTTATGCAGCCCACATCAACGAGCTGCTCCGCACGCTGAACGTGAACGGCGACGCTGACACCGAAGCCAGCGCACCGGAGGAGACCGAAGAATAATTCCGCCTGCGGAAAGGATGGATCATGGAATGACAGAACAGTTGAATGTGCAGCAGATGGCCCAGCGCCTGATGACGGCGGACAACATTTTGATTCTGTGTCACAAAAACCCGGATGGCGATACCATTGGCTGCGGCAGCGCGCTGTATTGTGCACTGAAAGCACTGGATAAAAACGTGGCAGTGCTTTGCTCCGATGCCATTCCCAACCGGTATGTGTTTACCAACGCACATATGTTCAAAGGTGAGTTTGAGCCGCAGACGGTGGTAGCGGTGGATGTCGCCAGCGTGCAGCTGTTTGGAGAAAACAACGGTATGACGCAGTTCTCACGCCATGTGGACCTGTGTATCGACCACCACGCAGGCAACAGCGGCTATGCCGACTTCACCCTGCTCAATGGCAGCGCCGCAGCGGCGGCAGAGCTGCTGTACGAGGTAATCAACGCCATGGGCGTTGCCATTACGCCGCACATTGCAGACTGCCTTTACACCGGCCTTGCAACCGACACCGGCTGCTTCCGGTTCTCTTCCACCACGGCAAACACCCACATCGTGGCGGCAAAGCTCATTGAGGCGGGCTGTCATGTGGAAGAGCTGAACACCTTGCTGTTCGATACCAAGCCCCGTGAGCGCATGGAGGCCGAGCGCATTGCCCGCAACCATCTGGAATACTATCTGGATGGCCGGTGCGCGCTCATCTACCTCACCCGGGACGAGGTCGAGCAGAGCGGGGTGGACCCGGCCGATCTGGAAGAACTGACCAGCCTGCCTGTGAGCATTGAGGGCGTAAAGGTGGGCCTGACCCTGCGGCAGCAGCCCGGCGGCAGCTACCGTATCAGTGTGCGCACCGCAAAGGGCGTGGACGCCTGCGCCATCGCTCGGCGTCTGGGCGGAGGCGGTCACAGCCGCGCTGCAGGCTGTGAGCTGCTGGGCAATCTGGAAAACGCAAAAAATGCAATTCTGGCAGAGGTGGAAGCCGAGCTGGACGCACCGCAGGAGGAAGCATAAATGCAGGGCATCCTGATCGTTGACAAGCCCATGGACTGGACCAGCTTTGATGTGGTGGCAAAGCTGCGCGGCGTGCTGGGCACCCGCAAGCTGGGCCACAGCGGCACGCTGGACCCCATGGCCACCGGCGTGCTGCCGGTGTTCTGCGGCGGTGCCAGCAAGGCAGTGGACCTACAGCTGAACCACGATAAAAGCTACCGTGCGGTTTTAAAACTGGGCGCGCGCACCGACACCGGCGATGTGACCGGCACTGTGCTGGAAACGGCTCCGGTCACGGCGGGCGAAGGGGAACTGCTGGCCGTGCTGCCGCAGTTCATTGGCCCGCAGATGCAGGTGCCGCCCATGTACTCGGCCATCAAGCTGAACGGTCAGCCGCTGTATAAGCTGGCCCGTGAGGGCGTGACCGTGGAGCGCAAGGCGCGCCCCATTGAAATTTACAGCATCACCTACGGCGGCAGCCCGGCCGAAAATGAGTATGTGCTGGATGTAACGTGCTCCAAGGGCACCTATATCCGCACATTGCTGGAAGACATTGCCGCCGCCATGGGCCAGAAGGGCACCATGAGCGCACTGCGCCGCACCTCGGCGGGCGTGTACACCGAAGCCGATGCCCACACGCTGGAGGAAATTCTTGCCGCAAAAGAGCAGGGCATGGACGCACTGGAAGCGCTGATGCTGCCGGTGGAAAGCGTGTTTGAAAGCCTGCCGCTGCTGGTGGTGGAGCCTTGGGTGGAACAGCATTTGTACAACGGCTGCCCCACCAGCCGGTATCCGGCAGTAGATGGCCGCTACCGGGTGCGCAATGCCGCCGGACAGTTTTTGGGCCTTGCCAATATCGTACAGGGTGTGCTGCGGGTGGAAAAACTGTTCGTAGAACGTAATTGAAAAAGGAAACAAAACCCATGCAGATCATTTCACAATTTGCACCGCTGCCGCTGGCGCAGCCGGAAAAAGGCACCGCAGTGGCAATGGGCTTTTTTGACGGCATCCACATCGGCCACCGTGCGGTGATCGAAAGCGCCGTGCAGTGGGCCAAAGAACACGATGCCGCCCCGGCGGTGTTTACCTTCAAGCTGCCGATGGTGAATAAGATGAAGGGCAAGCGCCTGCTTTCCACAGCGGATAAGCATGCTCTGATCGCAAGCCTTGGCGTGGAGTATTACCTCACGCCGGACTTTGAGGAGATCAAGGGCCTGACCCCGGAGCAGTTCGTGCTGGGCATCGTGCGGGACTGCAATGCCCGTGCGCTGGTCTGCGGCGAAAACTTTACCTTTGGTGCCAAAGCGGCCGGCAACCCGGAGCTGCTGCGCACCCTCTGCGCTCCGTTGGGCGTGGAGGTGATCGTGGTGCCCATGGCGCAGTTTGAGGAAAAGCCGGTGTCTTCCACCCGCATCCGCACCGCGCTGGAAGGCGGCGACATCCCGGCAGCAAACGCCATGCTGGGGATGCCCTACGCCATCCGGTTCGAGGTGCAGCACGGTGCAGGTCTGGGCCACACGCTGGGGGTGCCCACCATCAACCAGCTGTATCCCGAGGGCTTTCAGCTGCCCCGCAGCGGCATTTATATCACCCGCACCCACATTGGCGGGGTGTGGTATCCTTCGGCCACAGGCCTTGGCAGCCGCCCTACCGTCAATGATGATGCCACCAAGGTGACCTGCGAGACCTTTATCCCGGGCTTTTCCGGCGACCTCTACGGCACCGACCCGGTGGTGGAGTTCCACGCCTACCTCAGCCCCAGCAAAAAGTTTGATACGCTGGACGAGCTGCGGGCCTGCATCAACAACGCTGCAAAGCGTGCACAGGAATATTTTGCATAAGAAAAAGACCTGTCCTTCCGGAGATCCCGGAAAGGCAGGTCTTTTTTTACTGCTTATTCGTAGTCGATGGGTAAAGTGGGCAGACCGTTCAGTTCAAGGCCCGCTGTGTGGCCTGCAATGTACTGGTAATACCCCTGCGCCGCGATCATAGCGCCGTTGTCACCGCAGAATTTCAGCTCCGGCAGATAAACTTTTGCACCCAGCTTCTGGGCACCGTCGTTCACCAGCTGGCGCAGCCGTCCGTTGGCGGCAACGCCGCCTGCCAGACACACCTGCTTTGCGCCGGTGTCCGCTGCGGCCAGCAGCAGCTTTTCGGCCAGAATGCCCGCAATGCGGTCCTGAAAGCTGGCGGCAAGGTCGGGCACATTGATTTCTTCGCCCTTCATCTGGGCCTTGTTCACCTCATTGAGCACGGCGGTTTTCAGGCCGGAAAAGCTCACGTTGTACTTGCCGTCCACATGGGGCACCGGCAGGCGATAGGCCTTGGGGTTGCCGGTCTTGGCGGCATTGGCCACGCTGGGGCCGCCGGGATAGGGCAGACCCAGCGTGCGGGCCACTTTGTCAAAGGCTTCACCGGCGGCATCGTCCACCGTGTGGCCGAGGATGTGGTAGTGAGTGTAGTCCTGCACCTCCACAATGTGGCTGTGGCCGCCGGATGCCACAAGGCAGAGGAAGGGAGGCTTCAGCTCCGGGTGGGTGAGATACAGTGCGGCAATGTGTCCGCGCAGGTGGTGCACCGGCACCAAAGGCTTATTGGCCGAGTAGGCCAGACCCTTGGCAAAATTCACGCCCACCAGCACTGCACCGATGAGGCCCGGCGCAAAGGTGACGGCCACGGCATCCACATCGTCGATGGTCTTGCCTGCATCCAGCAGGGCTTTTTTGACGGTAGCACTGATAAATTCGCAGTGGCGGCGGCTGGCAATCTCCGGCACAACGCCGCCGTAAAGAGCCTGTTCTTTGACGCTGGTGGAAATGACGTTGCTCAGCAGGTGCCGGCCATCCTCCACCAGAGCTGCGGCGGTCTCGTCGCAGGTGGATTCAATTCCCAAAATAATCATGTTTTAGTGGGCCTCCAGCCAGTTTTTGCCTGCGTGCACATCGGTGCTCAGGGGCACGGCATACTGCACGCAGCCTTCCATTTCCTCCCGCAGGATCTGCGCAGCCTTTTCGGCTTCAGCCTGCGGTGCTTCCACAATCAGTTCGTCGTGGACGGTCAGGATCAGGCGGCTTTCCATCTTTTCGTTCCGCAGCCGCTTCCATACCCGCACCATGGCCAGCTTGATCACGTCGGCCGCAGTGCCCTGAATGGGGGTGTTGCGGGCCATGCGTTCGCCGCTGGAACGCACATTGAAGTTGCTGCTTGCCAGCTCCGGCAGAGCACGGCGGCGGCCGAACAGGGTGGAAACATAGCCGCAGGCCTTGGCGTCCGCGATGGTCTTATCCATGTAGCCGCTCACCTTGGGGAACGCGGCCAGATAGTTCTTGAGGAAGGCATCTGCCTCCTTCACACTCACGCCGATGTCCTTGGCAAGGCTGTAAGCGCCCTTGCCGTACATGATGCCAAAGTTGATGGCCTTGGCAGAAGAGCGCAGCCGGGAGGTGACTTCTTCCTGCGGGATGCCGTAAATTTTTGCGGCGGTGCTGCGGTGGATGTCCTCACCGTTCAAAAATGCCTGCTGCATGTGCTCATCACCGGTAATGTGGGCCAGAATGCGCAGCTCGATCTGGCTGTAGTCGGCATCCACCAGCACACAGCCCGGCTTTGCAATAAAGTAGGCGCGCAGCTGGCTGCCCAGCTCGGTGCGGATGGGGATGTTCTGCAGGTTGGGGTTGTCAGAGGAGAGCCGTCCGGTGCGGGCCTCGGTCTGGTTGAAGGTGGAGTGGATGCGGCCGTCCTCGCCAATCACCTTCAAAAGGCCCTCCACGTAGGTGGAGTTCAGCTTCTGGTAGGCGCGGTACTGCAGAATGTCCTCCACCAGCGGGTAATCCCGCAGGCTTTCCAGTGTTTCGGCATCCGTGGACCAGCCGCGCTGGGTCTTTTTGCCGTGGGGCAGGCCCATGGTGTCAAACAGCATTTCGCCCAACTGCTTGGGGCTGTTGGGGTTGAAGCTGGCGCTGCCGGTCTCCATGTGGATGCGGGTGAGCACCTGCTCCAGCTCGGTGCGCAGCTTTACGCCGAACTGCTCGATGCCGTCTTTGTCCACCAGCACACCGGTGCGGGTCATATCGGCCAGCACCTGTGCCAGCGGGAACTCGATCTCATTGTAAAGGGCGTCCTCACCGCAGGCGGTGATCTCGGCCTTCATCTTGCAGAACAGGTCTGCAAGGCGGCCTGCATCCGGGTAATCGGCACAGGTAAAGGCAGCAGCGGCGCGGTAGCTGGCGGTCAGCTCGCTGATCTGATACTTGGAAGCAGAAGCGTCCAGCAGGTAGGCGGCAAGCTTGCCATCCCACACGATGCTGCTGCCCCAGCCGCCTGCGGCCATGGCCTTGGCATAGAGGGGCGCTGCGTTGAACACTTCCAGCGTTACGTCTGCGTTGTCCAGCAGGCGCATAAGGTCGGCATTCTCCAGCGGGTAAACGGTGCAGTCCTGCACGGCGTACCAGCTCTCCGGCTGCAGCACCACGTTGCGGGTGCCCTGCTTGCCCATCACGGCCGGGCGCGATGCCACCAGATAGGTGCCGGAAGGGGTCAGCGGCAGAGCTTCCAGCCCTGCTTCAGCCAGCTCGATGCCGTCCTCTTCTTCTGGGGCGGCAGGTGCAATGCCGTCCAGCCCAAAGCGAGGAATCAGAGAGTGAATCTCCAATTCCTGCAAAAGGCGCACGGCCTCGGCTTTGTTGCCCTCGCCCACGGCATAGGTGCCCTCGGCCGTGTCGATGGGTGCATCGGTGCGGATGGTGCCAAGGGTGTGGCTCAGCTGGGCCATCTCGCGGCATTCCAGCAAATGTTCCCGCTGTTTGGGCTTGATGAGCTTATCGTCGATGTGCTCGTACACGCCTTCCAGCGTGCCAAAGTTCTGCACAAGGGTCAGGGCGGTCTTTTCACCAATGCCCTTCACGCCCGGAATATTATCCGAAGCATCGCCCATCAGGCTCTTCACCTCAATGAGCTGTCTGGGCTGGATGCCGTATTTTTCCTGAATGGCGTCCACGTCCATCGTCACCGTCTTGCTGCGTCCCATGACAGTGGCGGCCAGCAGCACGGTGGTGGTGTCACTGACCAGCTGCAGGCTGTCCCGGTCTCCCGTAGCAAGGAAGCAGTCGTCCTTCCGGGCGGCGCAGGCAGCGGCCAGCGTGCCAAGGATATCATCCGCTTCCCAGCCTTCGGCGGTGACGGTGCGGTAGCCGAGGTCTGCCAGAAGTTCCTTGAGCACCGGCATCTGCTGGGCCAGCTCTTCGGGCATGCCATGGCGGGTGGCCTTGTAGCCATCGTACATTTTGTGGCGGAAGGTGGGAGCCTTCAGGTCAAAGGCAACAGCCACCTCGTCGGGTTCGCACTCCTTAAGCAGGGAGAGCAGGATATTCAGAAAGCCATAGATGGCGTTGGTGTATCGTCCGTCCTTGGTGGTCAGCAGCTTGATGCCAAAAAAAGCACGGTTGGCAATGCTGTTGCCGTCAATGACCAGTAAACGCATAGTCGTGTTCCTCCATTGCATTATTACACATTCTGCATTATACCACAAAACCGTGCCCAGCGGGGGATTTTTGCGTAAAAAAGAGAGAAAGCCGCCAACATGGTTGACGGCCTTCCCTCTTACTCCTCGATGCGGATCGCGCTTACCGGGCAGGCGTTGGCTGCGTCCACAGCCTGCGGCACCTCCTCCGGTGGGATCGGCCCGGGCTGGGCCACGGCCAGCGTGCCTTCCATCTGGAACACGGCGGGGCAAAGCCCGGCGCACTGGGTGCAGCCAATGCACAGATCAGGGTCAACGTATGCGTTCATAGAAAAACCTCCTTCTGATAATGCCCTGCGGGCAGTATGGCCCATCCGGCTGCGAATTATGCCTATGCAGAGGGCACAGGATGTGGTACAATAAAAATTCAGGAGGGTACAGACCATGAATATTCAGATCTTTGGCACAAGCAAGTGCTTTGATACCAAAAAGGCCCAGCGCTATTTCAAGGAGCGCGGCATCAAGTTCCAGATGATCGACCTCAAGGAAAAAGAGATGAGCCGCGGCGAGTTCGAGAACGTGGCCCGCGCTCTTGGCGGCTGGGAAAAGCTGGTGGACCCCAATGCGAAGGACAAGCAGACCCTTGCACTTCTGGACGCACTGGTGGACTGGCAGAAGGAGGACAAGCTGTTTGAGAACCAGCAGCTGTTTTTAACGCCCATTGTACGCAATGGCCGCAAGGCCACCGTGGGCTACCAGCCCGATGTGTGGAAGACATGGGAATAAGGAATGCGCTTTTCACAAAAAAACCACGGGCATAGTTTTGCACAATGGGCCGGTATGTGGTATACTGGACACTGTAGCATTTGAGAACCCTGGGAGATAAAACAACTATGAAACATTATATTACCCCTGAAGAACATGCCCGGATGCAGCGCCGCCGCGGGCGGCAGGCACTGGGCCTTCTGGTTGCCATTCTGGTGATCGTGGGCTTTGTTACCGTGCTGCGGGCCGGTGTGGGCGCGGTGGCGAACCTGTTCGATGATACCGCCCAAAAGCAGGAATATGAAGATAAGCTGGAAGGGCTTGTGCTGTTTGACCCCATGCCATTTGACGGCATTGAGAACATCGACGACCTGACTCTGCGCGAAGCTGCGGTGTGGGGCTGCATCTATAATATTCAGGAAACGCAGGGCGGCTTTGACAACTACAATACCGACCCCGACACCGAACAGCTGCTGCTGCCCTCGCTGGATGTGGATGCCTACCTTGCAAAGCTGCTTGGCCCCGGCTTCAAGCTGACCCACCGCAGCTTTGAGATGGAGGATATGACCATCGAGTTTGACGATGCCACCCAGTGCTATAAGATTCCGGTCACCGGCACGGTGGGCTACTACCGCGCAGTCGTCACCAAGCTGTTCAAGCGCAGCGGCAAGCTGCATGTGACCGTGGGCTATATTCCCACCACCAGCACGGACGACAGCATCATCAATGTTTCTTCGGATACGCCCACCAAGTACATGGATTATCTGTTCGAGCGCCAGAGCGGCAGCTGGTATCTCACCGGCCTGACCGAGAGTGAGACCAAGGCCGAGAGCACGGAAAGCACACCGGCCGCGAATGTGCCGGAACCCATGGCAGAAAGCGATGTGCAGGATGCCATTCTTGCAGCAGCCGGTTCGGATTCTGCTTCGGCTGAGGCAGACAGCACCGCTGCAGACGAGGGCGTGGATACACAGGCGGAGGAACAGCCCGCCGACAGCACCGAGGCACAGGCGGACGAAAGCACAGCCAGCCCGGCGGCATAATACAAAACAAAAATACCGGATACAAGGCAGATGCTTCGTATCCGGTATTTTTTATTTGAGGTCAAATTTTACGATCACCAGTCGGTACCACAGGTACGGCACCATGTTCCAGATCATCCACAGCTCCATCAGGATGTAGTTGGGCAGATCCTTCAGGCGGAAAGGCCGCTTGCCCAGCCTGCCGCTTTTCAGCAGGGCAAAGGCTTCGTGCATCCCCTTGTCCCATGCCTCGCCAAAGCCCTGTTTGTGGAACTTGTAGCACTTGAGCAGGTAGCCCACGGCCAGCGGGATGAAGTTTAAAATCAGCATCAGCAGCGGTTCGTTCTTGAGGGGCAGCAGGATGCTGTTGCGGCCGCTCTGCTGGCTTTTGAAGGCGTTGTACTTCACCGCGCCGGTGCTGGCACCGCAGATGTGGTAGCACTTGGCGGTGGGGCAGAGCAGGTTTTTATAGCCTGCATTGTTGGCGCGCCAGCTCAGGTCCACATCCTCAAAGTAGGCAAAGAAGTTCTCGTCAAAATTGCCGATCTCGTCCAGAATGCTCTTGCGGTAGAGCGCCGCACCGCCGCAGGCCGAGAAGATGCGCTTTTGCCGGGTATAGCGGCTGGCGCGGCGGCCATCGCCGGTCTTGCAGGCAAAGCCCATCCAGGTGACATAATCGCCGGCATCGTCGGCCAGCTCCCGGTCGAAGTGTCGGATCATCAGGCTCTGCACTGCAAAGATTTTCGGGTCGGTCTCAGCGGTGCGGATCAGCTCTTCCAGCCACTGGGGTTCGGCAAAGGCATCGTTGTTGAACAGCACCACATATTCACTGTCCGCCAGCGCAATGCCCTGATTCACTGCATGGGAAAAGCCGGTATTGGTGCCGTTTTCGATGAGGGTGAAATTTTCGCGGCTGCAATAGCTGCGGGCCTGCTCAAGGCTTTCGTCGGTGGAACCGTTGTCCACCACAATGAGCCGGAAGTTCTGTTCGGTCTGGGCATAGACCGACTCGATAGAATCCTTCAGCCAGCCCTTGCCGTTGATATTCGGGATCACGATAGTCGCTTTATACATAAATACTCCTGTATTTCAGTGCAAGTTCACGGGAACAGTATAGCATATCTGCACACAAAAAGAAACCGCATCCCGGCAGGATGCGGCTTCGGCAGGGCAAAAATTATGCGGCAAGGGCTTTCTCGATGTTGGAAAGAATGGTGTCGTGATCCTCGGCGCACACCAGAACCACCTCACCGGTGGGAGCTACGGTGACGGTAGCCGCCTTGGCGACCAGATACTGATCCTCAAGGTAGTGCTCCATGGACTGCTGCTCACTCTGCACATAGGCTTCCAGTGCGGCTTTCACGGCATCGGTCTTGCCCTCGGCGGGCTTTACGATGGCAACGGCGTAGCTGCGCACCATCATGGAGGAAACAGAGGCAGCAAAGCTCTCGTAGCTGCCGTCCTCAAGGCCCAGCAGGGGGAACACGATGTCTTTCAGCTCGTCATTCAGCTGGTCGGCCTCATACTCGGCGCTGTAGCCGTCGATGGCGGTGAATTTGCCGTCCTCACCTTTGGTAAAGATCATATCGTATTCGTTGTCCTCGTCGGAGCGGGCATCGTGGATGATCTGGGAGTAGTCCTTCGGGGCGGCAGAGTCGGCCTTGCTGCCGGCAGAGCAGCCCACCAGAGCAAGCAGGCACAGACCGGCAAGCAGGGAAGCAATGATACGTTTCATAAATGAAGTCCTTTCGTGTGTGAAAATCTTCGTGTGAAAGCGGGCGCAGCGGTTTTGAAGCTATTGTGTGCTGTTTTGCGCCTGCTATCCATAATACGAAAGAACGCCCCGGCAGAATTGCACTGCAAACGTAACCATTTTATGAACAGCGTTACAGCATAAGGGCATCCAGCTCGCCGTGGTTCACCGGCGTGGAAAGGATGATCTGGGTGCTGGTGGTGCCCAGCTTCTGGAACTGCAGGATCAGGTGTTCCAGCTGGGGCATGCTGCCGCAGCTCACCTTGACAAGGAAGGTGTATGCACCCGTGACGTGGTAGCACTGCAGCACTTCCTTGCTGCTTTGCAGCAGCTCCAGAAAGGCATCCTGCTTGGAAGGTGCTACCGAAAGGCTGATGAGGGCATCCACATACATCCGGTCAGCGGGACGGTTCAGGGTGACGGTGTAGCCGCTGATGATGCCATCCGTTTCCAGCTTGTGAATGCGGCTGGAAACAGCAGGACTGGTCAGTGATACCTGCTCGGCGATCTCCTTGACCGGCATCCGTGCGTTCTTTGCCAGCAGGGAGAGAATCTTACGATCCAGATCATCCATGGGGAATACTCCTTTTTGAAAATATGTTGGATTGTATAAAATTTTTTGAAAGTAAAGTTTTATTGTTGGTGTAAACATACAAAAGTCAAAAAATTTTGCTTTTGCTTTGCTTTGCGTTAATTATATAAAGTTTTACCGAAAAAGTAAAGACTTAATTTAAAGCAAAACCGGAAAATTTTGTTTGACAAGAAAATAAAAAGGGGTATAATACATCATGCAAGGCAGCGCAGAACAGAAAGCGCCTGCCGCTTTGAATTTGAGATTCACCACTTTATATACTTTCCCACCCCTCTATACACAAAAGCCCGCTGCCAGGCGGGTTTTTGTGTTTGTTGGGGATTTTTTCTTTTTGAAAAAAGCAGTGGCAGACAATGTACTCGACCCATAGAGCAGCTGCTTTCGGCTGCGACCCCGCCCGTGAAAATGCAAGCCCGGAAAGTCCGCAGACTTTCCGGGCTTGTTCTATCTCAAAATATTATTCCGCTGATGATAGCCGGAGCACAGCGGAGGCGATTTAGATCGTGTACGCCTATCAGACCAGATACCCTTCAAAGCAGTGCAGGTCTTCCGTCTTGACGATGCCCTCCAGATACAACCCGTCCTCCCGGTATTCCTCCACCTGCACGCTGCCGCGCTCCCGCATGGGGGCGGCAAGGCCCAGTTTATCGTAGGGCAGCAGCACCTTTAAGGTGTGCACCCGGTCGCTGAGCACCTCGTCCAGCTTTGCCAGCAGGGTGTCCAGACCGTAGCCGGTCTTGGCGCTGGTGAGCAGGATGTCCGGGTCAAAGCTCATGGCACCCGGCTTATCGCACTTGTTGTAGACGGTCAGGCGGGGGATGTCCGCACAGTCCAGCCCGTCCAGAACCTCGTCCGTGACGGCCAGCTGCTCTTCCCGCTGCTCATCGCCTGCGTCTGCCACACGGATGATCACGTCCGACCATGCCGCTTCTTCCAGCGTGGACTTGAAGGCTTCCACCAGATTGTGGGGCAGGCGGGACACAAAGCCCACCGTGTCCACCAGCAGCACCGCCATGCCGCTGGGCAGTATCAGCTTGCGGCTGGTGGGGTCCAGTGTGGCGAACAGCATGTCCGCTTCCGCTACGCTGGGGCCGCACAGAGCATTCATCAGGCTGGATTTGCCCACGTTGGTATAGCCTACAAGGCTGACCACCGGCATCCCGGTCTTGGCACGGGCCTTGCGGCTCTCGCCCCGGCGCTTTTCCATTTCGGCCAGCTTTTCAGCCAGCGCATCGATGCGGGCATGCACATGACGGCGGTCCAGTTCCAGCTTGGTCTCACCGGCACCGCGGCGGGCACCACCGCCGCC
>OKWJ01000566.1_pt1 | contig 42511 bp, 58 predicted proteins | sample 1607121 | NCBI WGS metagenome assembly OKWJ01 (sample SAMN04414080, study PRJEB24778) | human gut metagenome | material: faecal | host: Homo sapiens | reverse complement strand
TTTGTCATTGATGGATTTTATGAAGAATGTTTTAAAACCAACAAAGAAATTCCTATGGTAATGATAGTAAGGCTTAAGAAGGTAAAACGTGATAGCTTAAAATAAATTCAAGTTTGTCGGGTAAATAGCAAACCCAGCCGAGCCAGTCAACGGTCAAGATGAACGGCGCATATGCGCAGCCGTTGACAGCCCCGCCCGCCTTTGCTGGTAGGCAATCAAGGGGCGACAGCAAGGAGTACTGCCGCCCCGCACTATTATTCAGAGAGGGGGAATTTCCATGACCGACCAGATAGCCTATCAAGAATATATCCAGCGCAGGTACAACGCCTTTTGCAAGACTGTTATCCGCTGTGCCGCCTTGGACAAGATTTTGAAGCTTAAACGGCAATGGGAACGGCAAGTTTCCCTTGATTATCTGATGAATGAGAAGTTTGTCCAGCTTGCCGAGCCGGAGCAGCTTGAAGAATATCATTTTACTGCCTGCGGCCAAACCGCCGTTCTGTACCATGCGGAACTTGCCGCCGCCCTTGCCCTTTTGCCGGAGCAGACACAGGAAGAAATTTTCCGTTACTATTTCCTGCGCCAGCCGCAGCGAGTGATCGGCGTACATATCGGCCGGACACGCAGCACAGCGGGGCGGCATATCCAGCTTGCTTTGAAACGGTTGCGGCGGCTCATGGAGGGGAAAGACCATGAGTAAACTTCTCCCCTATGAAATAATCGTCAAGGCGCATGAGGGCGACCCGGACGCAATCGACACCGTCCTTTCCCACTACGCAGGATATATCCGCTACTTTTCCAAAGTACACGGGCAGGTCAACGCCGAGGTTGAGGAATATGTGAAGCAGCAGCTAATTGCCGCGCTATTCAAGTTTCGCTTTGACCGATAAGCAAAGAACGAACACCGGCTGTCATTAGCGGTGTCACTCAGCAAGTTTACAATTCATCTATTCCCAAGAGCAGCCGGTCATTGTATAATGAAGTCAACGACAAATTGGAATTTGTCAAATTGAAAAATTTGAAGTTGTAAGGAGGTCTTATATGAGCAGAAAAGAAATCACAACAAAAGACGATTTAATAAAAGTAATAGAATTATTAGAAAAAACCGGAATTACATACTGGTTAGATGGCGGATGGGGAGTAGATGTTTTAGCAGGCAGACAAACAAGAACTCATAGAGATATTGATATAGATTTTGACGCCCAATATATGGAAAAATTATTAGATATGCTATTGTATATTGGTTATAAAATTGATACAGACTGGAAACCCGTCAGGATAGAACTATATAGTGATGAATTGGGCTATTTAGATATTCATCCATTTGTTTTGAATGAAGATGGAACTTCAAAACAAGCGGATTTGGAGGGTGGATGGTACGAGTTTGAAAAAGACTACTTTAGCTCAGCTTCTTTTGAAGGGTATAAAATTCCTTGTATATCTTTAAAAGGGCAAAAAGTTTTTCATTCAGGTTATGAATTAAGAGATAAAGATGTACATGATATTTCAATTCTTGAAGGGCTATCAGAATAATTTTGTTATGATTTCTAAAGATTTGACGTTAGAATTTCAGTTTATGTAAAATTCCAGTTTGTCGGGCCACCCTGACCCGAACTTTCAAAACTGAATAACCGCCGCCCACCGGCGGCCAGCGAAAGCAGTAAGTCTGAAAAAGATTTGCTGCTTTTTTGTTGTCCATTTGGCAAAATCGCAAAGTCACCCGTAGTAGATAGGTGAAGCCGGAAAAAAGCTGCCTGCCCCATTTGGCAAATTTCAAAACGCGGTGTTGTAGGGAGTGAAAGGAAAAATTCTCTGCCCCGCCGGTTGCCAAAATCCTGTTTCCCGAATTACTAAGGCAAAAGAAAATTTGAAAAAATCCCCGGCAAGCGGGTAGCTGGCGGCCTTTGAAATGTATCTTTAGCTAATATATCCGAAATTCTCAAACCGCAATTTGTGCCTACTGTAAAAAGCAGCAAATCTCTGAGACTTTGTTTTCTTAAGATGCTTTCAATTCTTTTCAAATCTTTTTTCTTTCTGATCGGTTCTACAATATTCATAGTCTTTCTCCTTTCCTAATTCCAAAAGAACTCCTCATTAAACGGCTGAGCAGGCTCAAACTTTCAATCAAATAATTATTATGGAAAAACGACAACTTAAAATTAGGGATGCAATATATGTGGCAAAACAAAGGGCAATAAAACTGATAAGCCCTTATAAATACTAAATCGGGGTAAATTTAAAAATTTGAAAAATAGCAGTTTTTATATCTCATCAGGATTAAAGCCCTGCTGGAGCAATAATCCTGAGTTTTTAATATGCAGTTTAAAAAATTTATAGAACATTAGTTGATTTTTCGACAAATTCCCAGTGATAGCCATAGGAGGTTTTTTGTTTGCCCTTGCAGGCTTGTCTAATTAAATTCATATCGCAATAATAGTTTTCTCTTACAAAAGCAACCCAATTACTTGCTGCTCTTACATTTTCAAATATTTGTCCTGTTTCAATGCATCGGACTTTTTTAGATTGTTCTTGCAATGATCTGAATGGTTTTATTTTTTCCATAAGAAGATTAAACATCTCCGAAGATATTTTATAACTTCCCATTTTAATATCTTCTTGCTTTAGAATTACCGTATATATTTTCTCGGATTTTATAACCTTGTTGTATAAAATCCTGTAAGGTTCTAATTCCTTTTGTATTTCATAAAAAATCTCTTGTGTAGGTCTGTAAGTACCTATATGGACATATTTTTGTTTAAGTGTAACTGTACATCTGTTTTTCGCTTTCGTAGTCATAAATCTCCTCTCTTATTGCTTCGCATAAATCATTTTTGTGTAATAGCCCCATTTGTAATCCCATATAAATCGCATCAATAGCGGTGTGAATTTCGCCAAGAAAGCAATACAAACGCCATTTTTGCATTCTTGTATTTGAAAGAGACAGTCCCATTTTTCTTGCAATTTGTTTATTCTTATAACCTTTTGCCATCAGGATCAAAATTTGGTGTCTTCTATCAGTCATAGTTGCTCGATGCTTGTACATATTTTTCCTTTCAATTCGTTTAATGGATTACATTTTAACCATTTTGTAAGGCAATTTTTTTATGCCGAAAAAACTAGACATTCGGGGAATTGTTTTACAACTTTTTGACTGGTACATTACAAAAAGAAAATACATTGAAAATTTTGGAAACATTGATTGTATAATAGTTTCAGAGACTTTTTAATTTAATGTCTTACAAAATGGTTAAATTGTAAGGCAAATAAAATGTAATGCAATGACTCTGATAGAGAGGGTTTTGCACTATAAAATAAAGTTGGAGTAACTGTAGTCAATCTGGTCTTGTTCGATACCTATGTATCTTAAAGTTATCTGCGGACTTGAGTGATTGAATATTTTTTGCAGGATAACCACATCTTTAAATTGTTGATAATGGTGGTAACCAAAAGTCTTTCGCATTGAATGCGTACCGATTCTTTCTTGAAGTCCGGCTTTTTCGCACGCATCACGAATTACGTAATATGCTGTTACTCTATCAAGGCGGTGTTTCCAGTGAGATAAAAACAAAGGTTCTGCGTTCCGCCTGCCCTTAATAAAATCCTCAATCATTGGTTTTAAGCGGTCATTAATCGGAAACTTTTTAAATTTCCCGGTTTTCTTTTCAACAATTTGAATATGAGTTTTATTTCTTACATCGCCGACATTTAATGACAGCAAATCAGAAATTCTCAAACCGCAGTTTGTGCCGAGGACAAAAAGCATTAAATCTCTCGGACTCTGTTTTGCTAAGACTTTTTCAACTTTTTTGATATCAGATTTGTTTCTGATGGGTTCTACTGTAGTCATTCTCTCTCCTTTCCTTTGACTTACAAACTATTCAGGGGTTTAATCCCCCTAAAAAATTTTCGGTCATACTAAGGATTTCTTCAAAATCTTCAGGGATGAGTTGCAGGTAAGGACGTGCAGGAATTTCAACAGATTTATTCCGCCCTGCCTGTCCGCCAAATTGATGTATTGCTGCATAATCAAGGTTTGAACCTATAACCGCAGAATCGTTATCATAATAAGTATTAACAGAGGATGCAAGCTGACCTGATACCTGTAAAATCATGCCGGGCCACTGTTTATTTTTAGTTCTCTGTTTTATTGTTGATTCAGATAATTCAGTCCATTTATCAGGTCTGCCCTCGTTTTTAAAGTTTTCTTCGGTAGAATATGCGAAAACACCTGCGATATTTTTCATTAGTGGTCGCAGTTTTTCGCTTCGTTTTGCCAAATCAAGTAATCTTGATTCAACTTCTTTATTATCAAGTTTTATTTCTATTGGTTCACTCATTTTTAAATAAATCTTTAATATGATAATTAGCAATCAAAAGTTCTTTATAAACTTTATTAGCTCTGTTTGTGCCTTCTCTGTTGTTGATCCCGTTTTGTCTTTCAACTTCAATCATTTCATATCCTTTATATAATTCTCGAACTTTTGGAGAATCATCGTATGAAAGAAGAAAACGACCTTTGATGCCTTTTAAAACATCTCTTAAACGTTCATGGTCAAAATCAGTAGTTGATGTTACTTCATAACCACAGCCTGAAGTATAAGGTGGATCGCAATAGAAAAATGCATCTTCAAAGTCATATTGTTTGATTAATTTCTCAAAATCTCGATTCTCAATCATAACTTTATCAAGGCGTTCATGAATTGCATCAATTTTAGTTAAAATATTGCGTTGAGATTTTGAAGCTCCACCACAAGATTTTTTTACAGTTCCAAAAGTATCACCACGACCACCAAAAGAACGTGTTATTAAAAACAAGAACTGTGCTGCTTTTTGAATATCGGTAATAAAAGTGCCATTCAAAAATTGAAAGAACATTTCACGAGAGCCAAGAAGATATTTTAATTCTTCTTTTAAGGCATTAGGATGATATTTCACGATTCTAAAAAGATTAACTAATCTTCCATCTAAGTCGTTGTAGATTTCTAAATCTGCCCATCTGTCCTTATAAAATAAAACCCAACCACCACCACCGAAAGGTTCAATATACGATTTTATATCTTTAGGAATAAGTGGAGCGATTGTTTTTCTTAGTAATCTTTTTCCACCAACCCAATTAATTAAGCACTTTCTATCTACAGTCATTTAATACTCCTTTTATACTTGTTTTAATAGTGTTCAAATATCATTCAAACCGCTGTCTTGGATTATTCGGGGTGTCGGAAAGTTCTCAGCTTCCCGACACCTTACGGGTTACGCTTCGCTTCACCCTTCCGAAAATCCGCTTGCAGGATTATGAGACCAACCAACATCCGGGGCAATTTTTTTACCGGTCAATGGATCTGTGTAAACTGTAACCGGTTTGTATTCTCCTGATTTTTTCGAGACGAGTCGCATCTCTTGAGAGAGTGTTCCTGTTGAATCACTTGGTTTTATATTCTTTTTTTGCAGGTTGTAATTAGACAGAGCATTTACTCTACATCTGCATCTCCAACCGTTTGGTGGGTAAAAACTAGCCCAAAACGGGTCATCATACCTGTAAACCAAACCATGAAGCTGTGCGTGTTCAGGTCTTGTTTTGCTATCTAATACTGCGACATATTCCCAATAAGGACGATTGTCTGTATTATCCATTTGCGTTTTATATCGCCCTGTCATATATGAAGTTTGCATATTGACGGCATAGATTGTTTTTAGACGATACATTGAACCAAGTTGCACTTTTTCGGCATTGCCTTGAGTATCAACTACAATCTGTTCGCCCCACCAACCTTTTTTTTGCAGGGTAGGTTTAAGTTCTTTTTGAAATTCTTGAAAAGTTTTCCCTTCTTCAAGAGCCTTATCTAATGCAGAACGAATATCTTTTAATATGTCTTCTCGCATAACTTTGGCAACAGTAAAAGTCTTTTTATGTGCATCCTGCCATAGCTCGTACCAATCCCAAGTATATGTTTGTCCTTTTTTCTTGAAATATTTTATTGCTGCAGTAGGAGCGAGTTTAAATAAACCTTTAAGTTGAACCATTTTCAACCTCTGCCGCTTGGTTGCTCGCATTAAACGGGTCTGCGGTCTTGGACTTCTCCAAGCCCTCCGCCCTCTGCTCGCAATCCGCAATTTTTCTTGCAACAGCTTCAGCAACATTTACAGTAATTGCATTTCCTGCCATCTTATATAATCTGCAATCAGCCAGACCAATATCTCTTGCGACTTTTACCATTTCATCGGGGAATCCCTGTAATCTAAAGCACTCAAGAGGTGTTAATCTTCTTATACGATAATCATCAATTGTTCCCATATTGCAATTTGTATCAAGAGTTTGCGAACAACCTTTACCGACACGTCCCCTTCTTGTTTTAGATTGAGGATAAGCTAAATTAATGCCATCACCAATGCAAGCCTCATCAAACCCTTTTTTAGTTCCGTTTCGAACTTTCATTAAGGGAGTATCTCCTGCAACTTTTAGAGTTTCAACAATATCTGACTGTTTATATTTATCAAATCTTGGCTTATTAATAAAATACAAACCTGTTTTTCCACCTTGTCCTCCACCATTTGATGTTAAACAGGTGCTTAATCCATCAGTAAAATAAACTCTATTCCCTTGAGAATTACCTATTGTAGGTGGGATTTGTTTTATTCTGACTTCGCTATAATTTTCTGAATTGCTTCCGGAGAGAGGAAATATTTTTCCGGTACATTCTTTTCCATAACATCCAACAATGTACACTCTTTCCCTGTTTTGAGGTACTCCGAAGAACTTAGAATTAAGTAATTGCCATTGTACGCTATACCCAATGTCGGAGAGAACTTTAAGTATTGTTTGGAAAGTTTTGCCTCCGTCGTGATTAAGTAAGCCTTTAACGTTTTCGAGAATAAAATATTTGGGTCGTTTGTCTTTAAGAATCCGTGCGACTTCAAAAAACATTGTACCTCTTGTGTCTTCAAATCCTCGTCTTTTTCCAGCAATTGAAAAAGATTGACAAGGAAATCCTGCACATAAGATATCGAAATCGGGGAGTTCTGATGTGTTGATTTTTCTGATGTCATCGTAAAATAATTCCTTATCGTTTTTGAAATATGCTCGATATAGTTTATTCGCATACTCATCGTTATCGCAAAACCCTATACTCTTAAAACCGGCTCTTTCAAGTGCAATTTTAAAACCACCAATACCCGAGAATAAATCAAGAAAGCGGAGGCGAGCAGAGGCTGGAGAGGCTTGCGTTGAGCAAGACTCGGAATGCTGTTTATTGCGAGCCCCCAAGTTAGTCAATTGTTTATTCAAGACCATCACTCCTTCCTTGCAGTTCACACAAGAACAAAGCCTTTTGAAGAGTTTGCTCAAATTGTTTAGAGTGAAGGTTCTTATCTGTTAATAGCTCATAAACTTCGTTAAAATCCTCGCAATCATCAATTAATGCAATTAGTGGAGAAATCATTTTTTGAGCCTGTTCAGATAATTTATTGTCTGAAATAAACTTGTATAAATCTTCAATTTGTTCTTGTCCGGGACCGGAAGCATCTTCTTTGAATTCACTAAACTGAGAATTTGTTGCAGGTATAATATCTTCTCGGATATCAAAATCCTCTTCTTCAAGACCATATGCTTTTATGAAATATTCTTTTGTAAATTTAACTCCTGTTTCAGAAAGTATTTTATCTCTTTGAGCTAAAGTTAAATCAACATCTTCCGGTTCGTACATCTCAAACACTGGGACTTCTTGATTTGGTTCTTGGTTATCGGCATTAAACGTGTCTCCGCTTCGCTTCGCACTCTGCCGACAATCCGCAAAGTTTATTTCATAAATCCATTGAATCAGTTGATTTATTACACTTTCAACAAGTTTTCTATCTGCATCAACAATATCTTGTCTTATTGCAAAGTGTGTATTTGATGCAGCATAACTACCTGTTGAGCCTATTTCAGTAGTTAGAGTTTGACCTAATATAGCTTTCGAAATTTCAGCATTCATTTTATCAATGAGCTTTTCATAAATTTCTGCTGAAGAAGATTTATTAGCCTCTTGAATTTCTACTGAAGAATCATCAGGAATTACTGCAATTGCATCCTGAACCATATCTTCTAACATATCTGCTAGAGTGTTCGTTTCATCCTTACTTGCACCCCTTGGGTGTTTCCCTATTAAGTGAGGCATTCCGTATTTTTCTGTAAATACAACCCAAAACTTAAGTCCGCCCTTTTTAAATGTTACAGACCAAAAAACACGAGAAAGAGTTCTTTCACCATAAGGATTGTTGTAACTTGGATTATTTTGAGCAAGTAAAAACTTTTTATCCGGGACTATTTCTCCGTAATAATTATCTTTAGTTCTAAATTTAAGATTATTATCATCATCAAAACAGAACCATTCTGGAGGTTTTGCAATAATTTTTGCAGGCAGAACGTGACCGGAAGAACTTTTCTTCCATATAATTTCAAGTGGCTGATAGCCGAATGATGTAGCATCTAAAATATCTGAGATTAGTTTATGAATATTTAATTTTCTTAGTAATTTTTCAATTGCTTCAGCATTCTTGTCTTTATCTAAGCCTCTATTTATGCACCAATCAAGAGATAAAACGCCTGCTTTTCGTGATTGAATACACGCAAAAACGTGAGGGTCACAAAGAAGTTCTTTGTAAATTCTAATATCTTTGCCTTGTTTGCGTAAAACAATGTCAGGATCAGGAAGAATATTAGCGAGCGAATAAAAATTCAAAGCTCGCTTGCGTGTTGCAATTTCTTCAGTCAATCCTTTTTTAGAATTGGCTTTTTTAAGTATAGTTTCTTCGGTCATTAAGCCCCCGTATTCTTTTTGAACGTTGAGAGCATATCAACCATTCCAACTTTATAGATATTTTCAAGAACATCTATTTCAAAAATTTCTACACCGTCAACTACTAATTTTGCATAAGTAACTGACATTGTTGTTTCATATTCTGCATTTTCTTGAGGTTTTATATTTCCAAGCGGAAATTCTTTAAAAGTACCTATTAAAAATGCAGTAGCAGGAACTTCCTTAATTCTTCCTGTACCGTTGTATGTTTCTAAGTTTGCACGAACTTGAATCATCGTAGCTAAGAAAGGATTTGAACATACTGCCATAACAGCAGGATAAAGTGCATTCCATTTTATTTTGCACTCCAGTTTATCAATACCTGCGAAAAACTCAGCTGAACCAACCATACCAAGAGCTTTATGTTCTGCCATCTTATGTTTTATCTGTGGCAGTTGAACTTCTTCTGCTCTTCCTAATAAGTTAACACCATTCATATACACATTAGCGTTAGTTAATTTATTAATTTCAATTTTTGACATATAAACTCCAATTTATTTTTTGTAAAGGCCGCATTCTCTTATCTTGACATCCGAATAATGCATAAAGACATACTCCTTACTTATTGCTTGGATTAGTGGGCATTTCAAAATGTTTTTGCAGCTATAGCAGAGGTCATAGTTATCTGTGTGAACTTCAATTTTTCCTTGATTATTTACTATTGCGTACATTAAGATGCTCCAAGGGATTTTAAAAGTTCAATATTGATAAATGACTCAAACGTAATTCTCTCAGCAGGAGTTGGAGGCATAAACTCGATATCGAAAGTTAAATGTCCGTTTGCAATTTCTGTTGCAGGGTTTTTATCTGCATTAAATGAACATTTGCCATCAATCAATGCACCTCTTCCAATAAGTGTTCGAATAAACTGATTAACAGTTTCACAGATAGAATCAATTAAACCATTGTCAATTGGATAATCCATAAACTGAAGCATTGAATATTCAACTGATTCGTGAAGAATATCAGCAGTTCTTCTTACGCAAATAAAGTTTGTAGGATTTGTAGATGTCGGGTAAGCAGCTGAACGGTTTCCCCAAGTTCTAAAACCTGAACCGTAAGAATTAAATACCGTTACAACACCACATTCATTTAATGCATTTACTTCAGAAGTCGGGTCATTAATCATAGATGTCAGTTGTCTTTCGACCCCAACAATCCCCTTTATTTCCGTATTAGAAGGCGACCAGTGATAACCTTTCTCAACATCTTTCGCAGCAATAACTCCTGCTAATCTTTGAGAATAAGGTTGCAATTTTATTGAATCGGATTCTGAATCATACACTTTTAAATGCGGATAACACAAAATCAAACGTTCTGAAGATGTATTAAAATTAATCGTGCCTTCTGGACCACGACCACTAATTACATCTTGAACAGTTGCTCCAACAGGTGCATCAACAATACCCATTGCTCGAATTTTATTGCAGAGAGTATTCATTTCAGTCATAACTGCGGCATCTTCACAATAAACAGGAGCAATGATTGTTTTAGGATAATAGCCAAACAAAGAATAACAATCTTCAAAGGCTTTCATTCCTGTTCGTTTACCGGTCTCTGCATCAATACCACCGTTTATATCACTAACGGCAACATCTTCAACAGATTCGTGTTTATCTGGGTCATAAACGTTTATAACAATCGCAATTCCTGCACCTTGGTCAAATATTGCTTTTAAGGCTTGAGGTATTGTGTATCCAGCCTTATGGTTACCAAAATATTTAACAGCTTCGACTTCATTTAATATTAAAGTCGGTGCATTTATTGTTTTATATTCTTCTTGTACATCTTCAATCGGTGCAGTTCCGACAATTCCAACGACAGCGGTTTTTACTGTTGAAATTGTTCTTGCACCTGTTGTTACTTCAATGGTTTCAACACCATGTAAAAAACTTGCAGGCATATAAACTCCTTGGGGTAAATTAAATATCTAAGTCTTGTATGTTAGGGGTGGAGAGCACAAAATTAATACCGTACTGCCAAATTCCACCATTTTCAGAAATGAAAAAATCTTTTGAGGCTGATAATTTAGAACATCCGTCAGGTTCAAAACCAGTTAAAACGGCTTTCACTTTATCAATATATTCATAAGCTCCTGCGTTGAAACGTAGGTTTCTTGTTACGACAGTGATTGAGAATTCTTTTTTGTTATCTTGAGAGATAAATCCAAGAGCATTGGTTGATGTGTAATTGCTTCCCTGATAATGAACCAACAAAGCTCCAATTGGATGGAGTAAGATAAATTCGGCAGGTTTATCCGGGAAACCTTGAACTAAAACTTCAGGAAATGATGTTTTTAATTTTTCAATAATAGCGTTTTCAATCTCTCTAATATTCAAGCATTCTTTCCTTGCTAAAAAGCCTGTCAATTATATCTTTGTTGGTTTTATATTCCTCAGCATTAAAAGATGCGGTTTCAAGAGAATTATTTTCACTTTGCAGGGTAATAACACCTTTTTGAATATCTCTTAAGGTAGCAATTGCATTTTTGTAATTATTTTCAATTACTTCAGGCATTTCATTTCGCATACGTCTTGTATAAAGTCTGTATATGCTTAAATCAATGGCAAGAATTCTCAGTAAAGGAAAGCGGCTCGCCGGCAGAGGCTGCAGGGGGCTGACGGAGTCAGAACCCGAAACGCCGTTTAACGCCGGCGAACAAGAAGGGGTATCTAAGGGTAGAGTATATCTGCCACGCAGATACCCATCGATGAGCGTAGAAGAGTAAAGGATAGCTTCTTGAGCAACAACACGATCGACCTCTTCTTGCCCATCATCAGAAGTGAGCTGTATCAGAGTAGGGGTAGAAGTGTGTGTTTCAATATCTTCGATCGTGCAATAATCCGTCATTTACCAATTCTCCATAAATTTATGCATCTTGGATTATTCGGGTTGTCGCCGGAGTAACGTCCGGCTCCACCTTACGGGCTTGCTCGCTAACGCTCGGCATCGCCCTACCGAAAATCCGCTATATTCCTCGTACAATTCTGATTTCTTGACCTTCAGTTCCTGCATCTTTTGCATATCCGTTTGCTATTGCTGAATCAGCAACTTTAACGGCTCTACCTTCTCCATCGGATGCAATTGCATCCCCGACAGCAATAGTGCCACCGGCTTCAACAAGAAGTGTTCCAAGAACAGCAACAGGAGCGTATTGTCCTTTTTCAGTTGTCACATCAACGACACCAAGTGCTTTAGCACCTGCTGTACAACAATTACCGTCAAAGCCTACAAATCTTTTTTGTTGCAGGTCTGCTGCTGCTAATACTGAATCAATCAAAATAGGTGTATAAGTTTTATTTGTTGTCATCAGTACCTCCAGCTTCTCCGTCTTTAACTTCATCTGTTTTTACGGTTTCTGTTTTAGTTTGGGTTTTAGCTGTACCTGTACCTGCTTTTGTTTGATTATTTGCAGGGGGATTGTTTTCAGTCTTCTTGGTGTTATTTTGAGACTGAGTTTTTGTTTTTGAAGAAGTCGATTGATTTGGAAGAAGTTGCACAAAATCTTCAAGACGTTTTGCATAATTATCTTCAAGTTCAATGGTTGCTCCTTCTTTGTAAAGTTTCCCATTGTGCATAATGGAGGTGTGTTTAACTTTGTATAATTTAGCCATTAACCTTCACCTCCCTTGTCTTGCTCTGGGTCATAAGCAGGGTCATTTACACTTGAAATCAAGTAGCCTGCTTCTGGACCAACAAGGAATGGTGTATAAATATCAGTAGCTCTGATATATTTAACCTTGTTACCTTCTTTCTGATACTCATCAACTTGAAGAGCATCTTTTTTGCGAACTGTATAACCATATGAAGGGTCATACTCTGTTCTTGAAGAGCCAAGTGCAGGAACATATGCTAAGACAATATTGTCTTGCCATACTCTGACAAAATTACCATCTTTGTCTGAGAAAATAGATTTTCCGATGATAATATTTTCAATTTCAAAGATTTCTTTTAATAAATTAAGAGTTACTAATTTATTTAAATTGTCAGAGATTAACCCTTTTAATTGAGGGTGTTTTTTAAGCAATTTCCAAGCTGACTGCCCAATAATCATAGTATTAGGGTCTTGAGCAATTTTAGCTGATACTGCATCTTTTGCATCTTCAATTACACCTTGAGGGTCTGAATCTTTCCAGTTGAAACAAGATTTTCCTGATAATATAACCTTGTTTTCATTTGGATATTTTGACTGGTCTTGAGCTAAATCTGCACATTGTTTCTCAAGTTTTAGTTTCAAACCTTCAGTTACAACATTTGTAGCGTGCAATTGCAACTTAACTTTTTCGGCTTCCTGTTCTTCACGATAATCAATCGGATAGGATAAGTCGTGTTCAGTTAAAGTAGTTGTATGCTTTTTGAAACCTTGCGGTGAAATAACATTTGAATTAGCTCGGATAGCACGTTCAGTATCATAAAGATTGAATGCTTCTTTGTTGAATTCAAAAATGTCAATTTTTTCTTTCTCAGAAGTGATTTCAGGGAATAAATATTGTGCAACAAATGCATTATTTTTGTACCCACGAGCGACCTCTGAGAGATACGCATTTATGCGTAATTCTTCAAGTCTTCCCATTTAAACTCCTTTATTAACTGTAAGGGTGATTTACTTGTTTAACTTTAGTAGTGCCTCTTTGAATGAGATGTTGTTTTTTGCTGCCAAGGCTTTTGCCTCTTTAAACACTTGCAGGCTGTCCTCATCTGCATTTGCAAATTTTTCAACATCCTCATCGGTTGGGTCTGCTTGCTTTTCTTTAGTAGCAAGCTCGCCATATTTAATTTGATTTGGTAAGGACTCAATAAAAGATTTAAAGTCAGTAATGACTGCTGAGTCCTCGCCAAATTTCTTGACATTGTCCAATTCCTGTAAAACAGATAAAACAACATTTTTATTTGCAGGGACTAATATTCCCTTATCAATCTGTTTTTCAATGAATTCTTCGAATTCTCTTTTCTTAATGGAATTTTTAATGTCAGATAATTCTTTTTCAATTTCTTCTTTGCCTTGAGCTTTTTCTTTAAATGTTGCTACTTCATCATTCAAAGCTGAAATTTTGTCCTTCAAAGATTTAATAGTTTCAAGTTTTTTGTTATTTTCCTTGAAATTAGCAACTTGTGTTTCCAAATCAGAAACTTGCTTTTTTAAATCTTCAATGTCTTGTTCTGAAAAATTTTCAGTCTCATCATCTGATTCGAATTCGTAAGTGTCAGATTCAGCTTCCATAAATTTAATTGCTTCTAAGCCTTTAACTTGTGGCATTGCAGCACCTAAAAATGAAACAGCTTTAAGGTATGCACCTTTACCATCTAAGTTTCTGTACAACTCTACAGATACTTTTTTGTATTTCCCATCATTGACAGCTTGCTCAAATTCTTTTGGAACTTCTTTAAAACTTACTTTAAGTTTTTCTCCGTCTGCTTTTACATCATCAACCCAACCATATGCCGGTCCGGATTGTTGATGGTCGATAGTAATTGGAGCTTCACAGAATGTTGGGTCATAATTTTTCGCAATTTGTGCGATTTCTTTTTTTGTGAACTTTCCTTGAGGATAAGTTCCTGCTTTAAAAACTTCAAAATACTTCATTTAAAAAACCTTTTTCTTTTGTATGACAACTTTAAAAATTGCCCTATACGAAATTCATATATTCACAGTCTAACCCTTGTGCGATATGGGTTTCAAAAGATATGTGCAAAAATTTTTTCTTTGCACAGTTCAATGAATAAAAACTTGTATATATCTTTTGAAAAGCAGCCATAGAAAGATTTAGACTGCTATATATAAGCAAAAAAGAAGGACACGGAGTCCTTTCTTTCGTTTCTTCTTTCTAATCAATAAATAAGGAGTTATATGGAATTTTTAAATCAACTTTCTCCATTTGTAGAAAATGTCGGTTTCCCGGCACTTATCTTCGCAATTTGGTATATTTATCACCAATCTCAAGTTAAGGCTTTTGAGAAGATTATTCAGAATAATTTTGAAATCTTAAAAGATTTACTTGAAACCAACCAATATCACGCAGCACTTCTTTCAAGAATTGAAAGTAAAATCGACAACAATCTATGGTGTCCGATTTTAAAAAAGGAGGTTTCATAAATGAATCCTGAAATTCTACAAATGAAAGGAATGCTCGCTGAAGCCAAAAAGAAATATCGCTCTCTTGACACAGAGGCATCAGGACTTGTTATTCTTATTCGCTCGCTGTTAAATCCTTATGAAGAAATACAAAAACTTGATATGGATAAAGTACTTGTATCTGTAAAAAGACTTAAAAATGTAACTGTTGAAATGCAAGCTCTGAATGACAAAATTAAAAGATTGGAGTCAGAACTTGAATAAAAAGAAATACTTATATAATGAAGCCGAAAGGCTGTATATTTATAATTTTCTGACTATTGATGAATTGGCTAGTAGACTCAATCTAAACAGAAAAACCATTATGGATTGGAAAGATAAAGGTGATTGGGAAAAACAAAAGAAAGATTTTCTAAGTTCTAAACAATCTTTCCATGAAGAAATGTATGAATTTGCACGCAAACTAATGTCAGGAATAATTGCAGATATGGAAGCCGGAGAAAAAGTCGATCCCGGAAGAATGTATGCTTTTTGCAGGATTATTCCAATGTTCACTAAAGTCAAAGATTATGAAGATGCTACTGCTAAAAAAGATGTTCCAATAAAACCTAAAGGTCTGACGGCTGAATTGATAAGACAAATTGAACAAGAAGTTCTTGGAATAGTACCTAATGACGACAACGAAGAAGAATAAAACCCCATTTTTTCTACCGTATCAAATGCGGTGGATAAATGATAAATCAAAAGTAAAAATATGGGAGAAATCCCGAAGAATAGGAGCAACTTATGTACAAAGTTATGAAGATGTAAGAGATTGTGTTTACAAAACAGTTCCTGCTGTTTGGTTTTCATCAGCTGATGAGTCTGCTGCCAGAGAATATATTGATTATTGTAAGCAATGGGCAACTTTATTCAATATTGCAGCAAAAGACTTAGGCGAACAGATTCTTGATTCGGATAAGGATATAAAAGCGTATGTTATAGCTTTTTCAAATGGTACTAAAATTCATGCACTATCTTCAAACCCTAAAGGTTTCAGAAGTAAAGGCGGAAAAGTTGTACTTGATGAATTTGCATTCCATAACAACAGTAGCGAGTTATGGAAAGCGGCCCGACCTTGTATTACTTGGGGTTATCCTTTAAGAATACTTTCTACACATAACGGTCAAAGCTGTTTGTATTATAAATTCTTGGATCAGGTTCAAAAAGGCAAACTAAAATGGGCTCATCATAAAACACCAATACAACTTGCAGTTGAAGAAGGGCTGATTGATAAAATTTATGGCAGACCAACTACACTTGAAGAACGTGAAGAATGGCTGAATGAAGAACGCAAAAACTGTTTTGATGAATACACTTGGTTGCAGGAGTATTGCTGCGTTGCAATAGACGAAGCCTGTGCGTTTCTGCCTTATGATTTAATCTCTACTTGTGAGATGTCGGATGTTTTAAAATCTCTTGATGAGATAAAAGGCGATTTGTATGTTGGAATCGATATCGGAAGAAGAAAAGACTTAACAGTAATATGGTGCTTAGAACGATTTGAAAATTCTAAATATACACGAAAAGTTAAAGTTCTTGAAAAAACTCCATTTCACATTCAATACGAAATCATCTCGGAAATTCTTAAACATCCAAAATTAAGACGTTGTTGCATTGACTCAACAGGCTTGGGTATGCAAATAGCTGAAACAGCACAAAGAGACTTCGGACAATATCGAGTAGAAGCAGTTATGTTCACAAATAAATCAAAAGAGGAAATGGCATACAACCTAAGAACCAATTTTGAAACTAAAACTGTATTTATTCCACAAGAACATGAAATAAGAGAAGACTTGCACTCAATAAGAAGAATTGCAACTAAGGCAGGAAATATACGATTTGATGCAGAAAGTTCAGAAGTAAACGGACACGCTGATAGATTTTGGGCTTTAGCACTCGCTCTGATTGCTTGTAGCGTACCTTATAGCCCGGTAGAAATTGCAACAAGAAAAAGATATGAAACACTAAAACTCACAGAAGCCTTTTAAAGGGCTTTAAAATTCTTCAGATGATAATTAGTATTCCCCACACCCATAAAATTCAATACAGAGAAATTTAAACAACTTTTAAACAAGGTTAAAAATAATTTCAAAACACTAAAATTTATAGCTTTAAAAAAAGGAGAAAAAATTATGCCAAAAGAATTAGTTTTACCATCAGGAAAAATTGCAATTATTGAAAAGGGCAAAGGTAAGGATTTGTTGCAGGCTCAAATGAAAGCAAAGACTTCAGACGAGATTCCATACGCGCTAATTGCCGAACTTGCTGAAATTGACGGACAAAAACTAGTATATGAAGACATTTTAGAAATGGACTTAGAAGATGTAATTGCACTTCAGGGCGAAATTTCGGGAAAGTTGACGACAGGGAAAGCCAAAGAGGTTCCAGCGAAACAAGAAGAAAAGATGGAAGTAGTTACTCCGATAACGGAGACGATTACTGCTCTAGCCTCCCAGACAGCCAAAGCATAATTCATTTATGCAAGATAACGGGATGGCAGTATTCCGAACTGTGCGAAATGTCCATCCCTACCCTTGCATACTGGTGCAATCAAGCAATTAAGTACACGAACAATCGCAATGAGGAACTTGAAGAACAATGCTCGACACAATGATGAAAGTATCATTAACCCTTGTAGCCTTTGATAAAATGTCAAAGGTTATCAAAGATGCTGTTCGCAAGTCCAACGATGAATTTGCAAAGTTGCAGGATGAAATCAAAGATACATCTGAAATGTTGGATAAACTCGGTCAGAATATGACTAAGTTAGGTGCAGGATTAACTGCTATTGGTGGTGGTCTTGCATATAAATTAGGGATAACAGAAGCAATTCCCGAAGCCTTTCAGATGGAGCACAGATTAAGAGAACTCGGCAATGTCGGACAATTATCCGCAAAACAATTAGAAGATATGGATAAACGTCTTGCTTCCATTTCAAGATACACAAACCAAATGCGACCTGAAATCGCAGAGGGTTTGAACGTTCTAGTTGCATCAGGTATTGACCCGCAAAAAGCCCTTGATTATATGAACGTAATAGGAAGAACTGCTACAGGTGAACAGGCAGCCATCGAAGATATTTCAAGAACAGCTTTTGCTGTAAGCGATAACTTAAAAGTTCCTATTGATGAGTTAGGAAAGTCAATGGACATCCTTGCAATGTCAGGTAAGGAAGGACGATTTGAATTAAAGGATATGGCAGCAGCATTTCCAAGTTTAACCGCCGGTGCTGCTATGCTTGGAATGAAAGGCACACCTGCCGTTGCATCTTTAGGTGCTGCGTTGCAGGTTGCAATGAAAGGTGCCGGGGAAGCTTCCGAAGCAGCCAATAACTTAGAAAACTTTATTCAAAAGGTTACATCTCCGCTTGCTGTTAAAAACTTTGAAGAAGTATTTGGAGTAAATCTTAAAAAAGTTCTTTTAAATGCAGCAGCTCAAGGGCGTGATCCTATTCTTGAAGTTATTGAAATGATGACACAACTCTCTGGAGGAGATGTTTTCAAAGTATCAGAAGTATTCCAAGATAAGCAGGTATTAAACTTTATTAAACCTATGATGCAAAATCTTGACGAATATAAAAGGATTAAAGCATCTGCTCTAAGTGCGGAAGGTGTTGTTGATTCAGATTTTGAGAATATGATGCAAACTACAAACGAACAGTTTAAACTGCTCAAAATCAATATGAAAGAGCTTGTATTCCCTCATCTACACGAACCGATTCAAAAAATTAATGAATTACTCACTAAAATAAACAACAATCCACTACTTCAAAAAGGCTTATTTGGTGCAATTATAGGGACAATCGGATTAGGAATACTTCTCACAACCCTCGGTACTGCTACGATAATTATAGGAAAATTTGTTGGAATGTACGGCAAATTTTTAGGATATGCTCGTGATTTAACACCTGTTCTTACTAAAAATGCAGTTCTGTTGTTACAAAATGCAGGATTAACAAGCACCTCTCACTCTCTTGATACAGCATTTAACGTCTTTAAATCGGGAAATAAACTTGGTTTAAATCTTCCGAAACATACTTTATTGGGCTTCGGTGCGGATATAAGGCGAATTGATAATGAGATGAGAAAAGGTCTAATAAGAACTTTCACTGAACTGCCTGCAAATATTTCAAAGTCAGCTATATCACTAAAGGATTGGACAGTTACATCATTAAAAGCACTGCCGACAAATTTTATAAGCGGTTTAAAGGCGTTCAAAACTGGTTTCCTATCCATTCCCGGCATGATAAAAAATGCAATTGTTGCTTTTAGAGCTTTCTCTGTAACGCTTCTCACTTCTCCATTAGGTTGGATTGCCTTAGCAATTGGAGTTGTTGCACTTGTAATTTACAAATACTGGAAACCAATTTCAGCTTTCTTTAAAGGTATGTGGCAAGGATTAAAAGAAGGTTTACAACCGTTAATGCCATTATTCCAGCGAATCGGTAAGGCTATCTCTCCTATACTTGCACCTATCAAAGCAATTGTTGAGTGGTTCAAAAAACTTATAAAACCTGTTGATGATACAGGAGGAGCCGCAGAAAAAATGGGCATTCGTTTTGGAAAAGCGATTGCAAATATAATCGTTAAATTAGTTGAACTTGTAACTAAAGCATTTGAATTTGGCAGTAAAATCACGACTATGCTTGCAAGCGGAATAATGTCAGGACTTGCAAAAGTAAAAGGTTGTATTGCAAAAGTTGCCCAAGTTATAAGAGACCACCTGCCACATTCACCTGCTAAAACAGGACCTTTAAAAGATTTGCACAAAGTAAAAATTGTCGAGACTATTGCATCAACATTAAAACCGTTGCCACTTCAAAATGCGATGAACAAGACGTTGGGAGTCTTTTCAGGGGGATTAAAAGCCCACACAAGAGGAGTGAATAAATCAGCTTCTCCATCATTTGTCATTACCTACAACCCAACAATCACAATATCAGGAAGTGAATCTAAGGATGAGTTTCTGAAAATGCTTAAAAAACATAAAGATGAAGTTGTGAACATCATTAAAAGAGAATTTGAACGCAAGGAAAGGGTAGCTTACTAAATGTTCGCTCAACTTGGAGATATAAAATTTGAATTAATCACTTACTTTAACGGTTTAAACGAAACTGTCTCATACAATTATGCTCAGCACGAGCGGATTGAAAACAAACCCATTCTTCAATTCTTAGGCAAGAATTTGCAGGAAGAAGATATTAAACTAAATTTTCATCGTTCTTTTTGTGTCCCTGAAGATGAAATAAAAAAGCTAAAAGATGTCGCAGATACAGCAACACCTTTGAAATTTATTAAAGGAAACGGTGAATATGTCGGAGTATTCATCATAGAAGAAATCGGACAAGCAGTAGAACAAGCCTCTTCAGAAGGTGATTTGATGTCTGTGCAGGTCGATGTCCGGTTAAGAGAATATACAGGAAAAGTCCCTGAAGATAAAAAAAATGAAAAAGGATTTAAGAAAAAATGACGGAATTTTATTCCTACATAACAAAAGACGGAGACCGTTGGGATAGTATCTCATACAAGTTTTATGATAACCCCAATCTTTATGAAGAGATTATTAAAGCGAATCCAACAGTACCCAAAGACCCCGTTATTGAATCAGGAATAAAACTAAAAATCCCAGTTTTAGATACTTCTCAGACTATACAATTTGAATTGCCCCCTTGGAAAAAATAATGCTAGTCCCAATTTTTGAGTTATTTTATGACAAAAAGAATATAACACGAGATGTCGCTCCATACGTTACTTCTATTGAATATACAGATGTTGAACATGGAGAATCTGACGAACTTGTAATTGCGTTTGAAGATGCCGAAAAAATATGGCAAGGAGCTTGGATACCAACTAAAGGAGATTCCTTGCGTGCATATATTGGTTATGAGGCAGAAAAACTTCTGAATTGCGGAGTATTTGAAATTGACGAGCTAGAATACGACACCCCTCCGGACACAATTACAGTAAAAGGTCTTGCTACCGGAATAAAAAAGCCTTTAAGACAAAAAAATTCTGTCGGATATGAAAATAAAACTCTAAAACAAATTGCAAAAGAGATAGCAGATAAGCACGGATACACTCTCGTTGGCGAGATTGCAGATGTGCGAGTTGATAGGATAACGCAAAATCAGGAAAGAGACTTATCATTCCTCACAAAATTAGCAGAACAATACGGTTACATTTTCAAAATAGCTGAAAATAATCTTGTTTTCTATGATGTACAAAAACTTAAAGGTTCAAAACCAACACAAATATTCTACAAACAAGATTTAATTCACATAAACCTCAGAGAAAAGACATCACAAAAATACAAAGCTGTTCAAGTATCTTATTTTGATCCAAAGAAAAAGAAAACTGTTAAAGCAACTGCGAGGAATGAGAACGTTGCAAAGGGTGATACTTTAAAAATCACAGCTCGTTGCTCTGACAGAAAACAAGCAATAGTAAAAGCAAAAGCAGCACTAGGAACTGCCGATGATAAAATCGAAGGTTCACTTGAGTTTATCGGAAATCCGTATTTAATTGCCGGTACTAACATTGAACTCAAAGGAATTGGGCATTTTTCAGGCAAATATCACATAAAACAAGCTCGTCATACTTATGACAGGTCAAATGGTTATAAAACATATTGCGAGGTGGAATCGTGCTAAGATTTGGAATTATCTCTCAAATTAACGCTCTGAACGCTCAAGCTCGTGTAAGTTTTCAAGACGACGAATCGACTTCTTACTGGTTGCCAGTCCTGCAAACAAAAACACTCAATGACAAATTTTATGTAATGCCCGATATTGGAGAATTAGTTGCGTGTTTAATGGATGAAAATTCGGAAGACGGAGTCATTTTAGGAACAATTTATTCAACTGAAGATGTTCCAGTCACGCAAAGTGAAAAAGAAATATCAATGAATCTTGAAGACGGCTCATACATAAATGCTAACAAGGAAAGTCAAACGCTTACTGTAGCTTTTTCAACAATGAAACTTATTGGAAATATCGAACACGAAGGGACTTTCACAAATACCGCAGGAATAAAATCAAACGCTGACATTACAGACAAAACATCCTCTATGCAAGCGATGAGAGAAATATATAATCCTCATACTCATACAGGAAATCAAGGAAGCCCGACATCTGCCCCTAATAGAACAATGTAATATCTATGACAAATTTAAATGAAATCACCTACGTTGATTGGCAATTAAAACTAAATTCAATCGGAGAAGTTGCGCAAGGTGTTGATGATATAAATCAATGCATTGCAATCATACTTCTGACTAAAAAAGGTACAGTTCCGCATCGTCCGACATTTGGCTCAGATATCTACAAATATATTGATTACCCTATCAATGAAGCAACCCCAAATATAGTCAGAGAAGCAACTGATGCAATCACGATGTGGGAAACACGAATAAAAATAAATTCTATAAAGGTCGAAATAGAAGAATCAAATTTAACAGTAAAGGTTGAATGGACATTGAAGAATACAAGCACAACAGGTATAGCGGAGGTTACTTATGACACAGCTGCCTGAACCTAATTTTATAGAACGAGACCCCGATATAATTACAAAAGAATGGATTACAGCTTATGAAGAAAAGAGCGGTAAAGTTCTTCAGCCTGCACAAATTGAACGCCTAATGATTGATGTTGGTGCATATCGTGAAACCGTTTTAAGAATGAAAATTCAAGAAACCGCAAAACAAAATCTCTTAAGTTATGCACCACTAGATATTTTAGAACATATTGGAGAACCTCTCGGTGTAACTAAGTTGTTGGCAAATAGTTCAACAACGACTCTAAAATTCTCTCTGGATGAGCCATTAGATTTTACTTGTAGCATCCAAAAAGGTTGTGAAGTAGAAACAAAAGACGGTCTTTTTATTTTTCAAACGCTTGAAGATGTAAAAATTCTTGCAGGAGAATTATCCGTAAGCGTGGATGCAATATGCGAAACCCCCGGTAGTGCATCAAATAATTACACATTAGGTTCAATCAATAATTTAATCACGCCTTTAGATTATATCTCTACCGTAGAAAACACAACAGTAAGTTCGGGTGGTGCTGATGATGAAGAAGCGGACAGCTTAAGAGAAAGAATTAGACAGGCACCGGAGAAATTTTCAAACGCAGGAAGTCGTGGGGCATATCGCTACCATACTTTGTCTGCACACCAATCAATAATTGATGTCGCAATAAATTCACCGTCTCCTGGTGTTGTAGATGTATATATTTTAACTAAGAACGGAATTCCAAGTCCTGAGGTAATTAAAATTGTTCAAAACTACTTAAATGATGAGAAAATTCGTCCTCTTACTGATTACGTCAGAGTTTTTGCTTCAGAAAAAGTTGAATTTTCAATAAATGCAAATATTGTACTGTATATGGATGCGGACGCAGAAAGTGTTATAAAAACTATTGACTCCAAAATGAAAGAATACAAAGTTTTATTATCAGAAAAACTCGGAAAAGACGTTATCAAAACACAAATTATATCAATATTAAACAGTGTTTATGGGGTTTTTAAAGTAAACCTAGAAACTCCTGAAGAAATAGATATAAAAGAATACCAATGGGCAGATTTGGTTGATTGGAACATTGTAATTGAGGGTTATGCAAATGAGTGAATTAGCCCCAATTAATGACATTAATTTAAAAATATTTGATGAAATATGCGAAAAAAGATTTTCAAATTTAGAACTTGATGTGATTCTTGTTTCAATTATTGACAATCTTCCATCCGATGCACTACCTCACTTAGCTGAACAATATCATATTACAGGAAATGAAGGATGGTTGCAGTGTCGAAACGACGAAGAGAAAAAAGATTTAATCAAGCGTTCAATAGAAGTTCATAGGTACAAAGGCACAAAATATGCACTGAAAAAAATTTTTGATATGTTCGGACTTGAAGGACATATAAAAGAATGGTTTGAAACAAACGGAGAGCCATACACATTTACAGTAGATATAAATTTTGTTTCAAAAGGACTTGATTTTGATTTAATCGAAAGACTGGAAGACTTAATTAATGAATATAAAAATGTTCGCTCACATCTTGCAAGCTTAAGTATTGGAATGTCATCGGAATTAAAAAATTATAAAAACAAACTTATTTCTATAACAGGAGAATGCACAACAATATATCCTTTTCAAAAATCACTTATTTGGGATGAAAGCGACTGGGATGAAGCCTATTGGTCAAAGAAAATTGACGAAGAAAGAACATTGCCTGTGTGCAAATGGGATGAAAGCAATTTTGATGAAAGCGTTTGGTCTTTTGGATAAAAACAAAGTAAAGAGGAGTTTATATGGATTTTTACACAATACTAACCAATGGCGGTAAAAATGGAATTACAAGAGCATATGCAGATAGTTCAGCACTTGAATTAACATCATTTGCGGTGGGTGACGGTGGAGATGGTTATTACGATCCCGATGTAGAACAAAAAGAATTAATCAATGAAACTTATCGTGGACCAATATCAAAAATATACGTTGATACCGAATATGAAAACAGATTAATTGTAGAATGTGCTATTCCATCAGATAGTGGCGGTTATTATATTCGTGAAATAGGAATATACGATGCAAACAGGGTTTTATTTGCAGTGGGCAGGCTACCAGAAAGCTATAAACCAATAGAAGAAGAAGGGTCTACAAGAGATTTTTATGTAAAAGTTGTTCTTGAAGTTGAAAATTTAGAAGATAGACAACTTATTATTGATTCAAATGTAAGCATTGTTTCTTTTGATTATTTAGAAAATATGCACAATCAAGACCCAAATGCTCATTACAGAAAAATAGATGCTGATAAAGTGGATGGATACCACGCTGGAAATGAGGAAAACTGTATTCCTGTATCAAATGGAGAAAAAAATACAAATTTAAATGCTGATTTAATTGATGGACACAACGCAGGAAATCATGCTAACGAAGTTTTAATTTTAGATGATAGCGGACTTGTTCCTGACATAAATTTAAAACCCTATGCGCTAGAAAATCACTCTCATCCAATAACAGATATATTAACAAATGAAAGTATTCATAGCTTTAATAATATGCAAATTTTAAGCGGTTATAACGTAGGAACAACCACTTATGTATATCCACCAAATGGATATACAATGAAAGATTTGCTTGCTTTTTTGCCATCAATGAGAACATTTCATTATGCAGGAGATGTTAATAATGATGACTCTTCTTACTGTTATTGGGATAAAGAGGCAACAAGAATAAGAATAACATGCTACAACACTGAGCAAAGGGCTAATCCGCAGGTTAATTGGCTTGCAATATGGAGAAAAAATATCCCACAACAAATTTAAGGAGTAATATATGTCAATAATTGAAGAATTAGTTGAATTTAAACCGAAAACAAAAGCTGTATCTAACGATATAAATAGCAATTTTGAAACACTTCGTCTATCAAATAATGAACATGAAAATAAAATAAATACCTTAAACACTCTTTTTGAGGAATACAAGCAAAACCCTGCAAAAATAATTGATTCGTCAACAAATGTTCTTGAATTAGTTGGAAATACTAATAATTTTAAGGCTGTTGGAACTTCTACTATTGATACAATAACAGGAAAAACATCCGGATTTGTTTTTATTGAATTTCTTGATACAAGGAAACTTATTAGTAGTAACATTCTAAGATTGCAAAATAATGTTGATAGAATTACCAAAAATGGGGATATAGGAATTTATCTTTTTGAAAATGAAATTATAAAAGAAGTAAGTTATTTTACAGCAAAAGAAGAATATACAAACTCTTATCCCACACAGACAATTTTAAATGCCCCCAAAAACAAATATGGCAAAGCTGATTTTATTGAAAAAATTAAATTAACAGATGACATTATGCCAATAATGGATTCATTTGAAAATGAGACTTGCGTTATTTCATCAAGTTCACAATATGATGCAATAAATTATATGCCTTGGAAAGCATTTAGACATCACGCCAATGATGCCCATGGTTGGTTGACTATAAATGGGGTAACCACAGGTTGGTTAAAAATTGAATTTAAAAATATTACTCCAAAAGTAAAAGCCTTTTCAATTACTTCAAGGAATTCTGCTGATGCAAATACACATTCACCCTGCGATTTTGTAATAGAAGGAAGTAATAATGATACAGATTGGACTCTCCTTGGAGATTATAAAGATAATTTAAATTGGGTACAAAATGAAAAACGATATTTTGCACTCACATATTTTGAAAGTTTTAAATATTACCGAATAACAATAAATAAAAATTGCGGAAATGGAACTTTTAGTGGGTTTGGAGCACTGGAGCTATATGAATCTATAAATGATATTATGCCAATGGTTGCAAAACTTAATTTTTCAATTGATAAACCTCTTCTTATAAATACTGGTGTCGGAACATCCTCGATTGGAAAATTAAATCAACTATCACAAATAAATGAAACAATAAGCATAGAAAATCTTTTAAATAACTCAATAATGTATGTTGGTTTCAAAAAAAATAGCGAAAACAAATTTGAACCTTTTGTAACATCCGCAAGACCGACTTATTCAAATTCTTTGCAGAAATACTCCAACAAAAATTCAATTCCAACAATGATTTCTTTAACTACAAGTAAAGAATTTAAATTCGGATATACGGCAAGTTGTAGCAGCTTTTATACCCCAACAGGCGCAAGCTATCCTTGTTATCTTGCATTTAATGGTGTTCGTAATAATAAATGGGTAGCCAATGTTGTCGGTGGAAACCAATGGTTACAAATTGATTTCCCTAATTATAGAAAAATTGCAAGATTTACAATCGTAGCTTCACATGATGATCCCGGAGGAAGTGTTAAAAAAGGTTATATTAAAGGCTTTAATGGAGAAGAATGGATTGTTCTAAAAGAAATTAACGAAGAGACAGATTGGATTGCAAATGAAGTTAGACATTTTGATGCTGATGTTATCGAAGAGTGCATCCAATTTAAACTTGAAATTACTGAAATTCAAAATATGGCAACACGAGCACAAGTTGCCGAATTTCAAATGCATGAAGTTGCCGATTGTTTTGTGATTCCAGAGAATAAATTCTATTCTTATAACCTTGAAACACAAGAATTTGAAGAAAAGGAAATTATCTATGTAGGCAGAATTAAAACTCAAAATAATTTTATATCCGATGTATGTAGTTATGCAGTAGAAAATCAATATATAAGCGAGGATACGGATTTAAGCATAAATACATTATATTCCTTTTTTCATAATCTTGGTTTTGATTATAAAAATTTAAAAGTTTCAGGTTGGATAAAAGATAAAACAACAGGATTTACAATGCCTTGGTATCCTGACTCAAATTATGATGCAGGGATTGAATTTAATAACTATGGTTTTCACATTGATGAATGTCAATTTAATGTAAGAACACCATCAACCTTAATGCGATTTAAAGATTGCGATAATATAGCACGCTCATACAACAGCAATGTGTCGTTACTGTTACAAGTTGAAAGGATTTTTTAATGTATTCAGTTATAAGAAATAACAATTATATGGAAACAGACTCCTTGCTTTTTGATGATTTTCAAGTACCTAAAAAACCGCACGAATATGCAATATTTTTAAACGGAGAGTGGGTTTTAGACGCAAATGCATATTTTAATGCTATCGACAAAGTAGAAGCAGAAGCTTTTTTAAATGAAACGGATAAATTAATTTCACTCTACAAAGAAGAAAAAGACTTAGGAATTACAACTACATTAAGTGATGAGGAGTATTTAGAGTTAATCACAAAACGTCAAGAAAGGAGAATCATTTTAAATGACCTCACTATCTAAAATTTGTTTGCACTGGACCGCAGGTGCTAATACCCCTTGCGATACAGATTTAAAAGCATACCACTATTGTGTAGATAAATATGGGAAGATTTTTGCAGGCACACATAAGCCTGAAGATAATCTAAATTGCTATGACGGCAATTATGCAATGCACTGTGGCGGTGGAAATACAGGTTGCATTGGTCTGTCAGTATGTGGAATGGCAGGTTTTACATCAGATAAAAAACAAACAAAATACCCCTTAACACAAAAACAGATTGAAGCACTGTGCTGCTTAACAGCCTATTTGAGTGTAAAATACAGAATTTTAATATCCGAAAAATCAGTATTCACACATTATGAATTCGACCAAAGGCGTGCAAAACAAAAACGTGAAGGCAAAATAGACATCACTTATCTTCATTATTTGCCTCACTTATCAACAGATAGTGTCGGGAAGTACCTTCGACAAAAAATATCTTGGTATAGAGACAAGATAAAAGCCAACAAATACAAGTTCATTAAGAAAGGAGATTACTATGAGTTTATTCTCGTGGCTTAAAGATTGGAAAGTTTTGAATGAGCTATGGGACGTTATTGAGCCATTTGTCATCAATTTGGCAGAAAAGAATGTCCCAAAGTATATCACAAAACTCTATGAGAACCTTGCTAAGGTTGCTCAGCCTGCAATAGACAGCTTGTATAAGTTAAAGGAGAAAATTAAAACTTCTCCAAATGCATTGGACGATTATTGTTTTAATCAAGGAGTTAATGCAATTGAATCCTTTGCTAAACATCTTCTAGAGGCTGTTGAGAAGTTGAGAGCTTAATGCTTGGACTATCAGCAATAATTAAATCTTTTCTTGACTGTATTTCGCAATTTGCGAAATATGGTCAGGTTAAGATTGAAAATCAAGAAACAACAACAATCATAGAAGATAAAGAAAACTTAGAAAAAGCCGGAAATATTGCAGAACAAATTATTGAAATAGCACAAAAATATAAATCCTCTATGTCTAAGAGGGATCAAAGAAAGTTAAAGTCATTAATAAAAAAATTTAATAAGGTAAATTAGTTATGTCTTGGAGAAATTTATTAAACGTACAAAATGTTGAAAAAGGTTTCTTTTCCTCCTCTAATTCCTATGGCATACCTGATATAAACAAGGATGAGTTCGAAGTAAAAGAACTCATCCCATATCGGGTAGATTCTAACAGAAATGGTACAGCCCACTTCTTTTTAGATGATTATAGGTTTGAAAGATGTTGGAAAAACGCTGATTCTCAAATTAAAGAATTAAAAAAATATGATGGAGTCTTATCCCCTGACTTTTCTATGTACACAAACTATCCTGAAGCATTCCAAATTTGGCAGGTTTACAGGAATCGTTGGTGTGCTCGTTACTGGCAAATGCTTGGGATTAAGGTTATTCCATCAATTAGTTGGTCTGATAAATCCAGTTATAAATACGCATTTTTAGGTGTTCCAAAAGGCTCAATCGTTGCAGTGGGTACTGTTGGGGTGCTGAACTCAAAAGAAGCTAAAAGGCTGTTCATGCAAGGTTTTAAAGAAATGATAAAACAACTTGAACCAAAGCAGATTTTGATTTATGGAAACAAACTGACCGAACTTGAGGGGTATAAAAACCTTAAGTGGTTTGAACCGTATATGAATAAATTTAAAAAGAAAGGTAGGTAAAAATGGGAGGACGTGGTTCAGGAGGCGGTAAAGGTGGCGGTGGTGCTGCAAAAGCTCCTAAAAATATCGGGGAAGGTATTACCGATAAAAACGAACTAATAAGATTATATAACAGTATTTCAGGAAATACTGCTTATACGGCTGAAGAAAGAGTACGAGCAATGGAATCTATAAAAAAACGAATAGATGAACTTGATGCTAAAAAAGCCGCAGATTTAAAACAAAAACGTCTTGATGCTCTTGCTAAAGCTCGTGCTAAACGTGCAGAAAATCTAAAAAATGGTGTAAAACCTGAAAGAAAACCAAGAACACCAAAAGCCAAAATGTCTATGGATAGCACAGTTTCTAATTTGAAAGATGAATTAATAAGCAAAGTTTCAACTGATGGATACATTAGACGTAGCGACTTTAGGGTTGAAGATTACGGAGACTTTATAAACGTATCAGTTCGTAGCCTCGGAAAATGGAAAAATCCTTCTGATGCAAGAGGAGAGGAAGATTATGATTGGCAAGTTCTGCACAAATCAAGTCGTGCTCAAATCGATAAAGTAGTTAATCGAATAGCCAAAAAATCAGGAAGGAAACTTTCTTGGTCGCAAGAAGAGAAGAACTGGATTGGTGTAGATATTCCGAAAATGAAAGGAGATTAATATATGGGAGGACGTGGCTCAGGCGGTAGCAGAGGCGGAGGCGGAGCAAGTAAATCAATTAATGCTAAAACTGAGAACGAATTAAATTACTTGTTAAATAAATCATATAAATACGATGATGATGCCTACGAATTCTCAAGAAGAGCTGCCTCTGAACAAGCTATTGCAAGAAAGTATAAACAAGCCGGTAAAAAAGAATTGGCGGAAAAATATACACAATACGCAAAAGAGGCACAGGCAAAAGCCGATGAAGCAAAAGCACAGTCTAAAAAATTTAAAACAGAAGCTTCAAAATTAGCAAGTAAAAAAGTACAAGATATTCCAAGGACGTACCAATACAAGGGTGAAAATGGTGTAAGAACCGTATATAAGAGTCCTCAAAATGCACGAAAAGCCTACGATCAAGCAAGAGAAAATTTGGTTAGTACAGCATATAGAGACCACCCTAGTATAGTAAAATCTCCAAAAGGTGGATATAGTGTTGTTCCTCATGGAATTGCAAAATTAAATAACTTAAAAGAAATCAGCCCATATAGTATTGATATGAGCGATTCTTAATTGTGTCTGAATGATACGGAATGAAAGTAATGACTTCCAATTCCGTACATTCGAGTGATTAATGTGATTGTAGTTATAAAAGGAGGTCAATATGACAGAAACAATCACAGCGCAAGAAGTTTTAAAAAGCAGACAAAACTTCAGCAATTACATTGAAAAGCACAAAGACAAAGTAATCGAAGAATTACTTAAAGATTATCCAAACCGAGGCTTGCACATTATCTGCCCACAGTTAACTCAAAATGCAGATGGCTTAATGGAAGCAGTAAGTGAATTAAGAGGAAATCAAAAAGCCTATATATTTTGGTTTATAGTAAACGAAAAAGAAGATTTAATTAATATCGCTAAAACATTAAATCATTGTTTTAATCAAAATTATTGTGGACTTTTTGTAATTAAAACTGTTTTAAACGGAGATAAAATAGAATTTAAACCTATTTTAAAACCTGAAATTCCAATAAAACAAATTAGAAATAATAATACACCTGCTAAACAAATACAAAAAGAATACTGGGATAGATACTTTGAAATCTGTGACGAATTACAAAGCGAAATGCAAATCAACCCTGCTCCACAGCATTATCAATATATTCCAATCGGTAAAAAAGGTGTGCAGATAATGCAAACAGTAAATACCAAAGATAAATATGTTGCAACCGAGCTTTTTATCAATAGCGATAAAGACATTTTCAACAAATTACTTAAATCAAAAGATGAAATTGAAACAAAATTAGGACTCTTAGATTGGCAGGATTTAGAAGGCAAAAAATCTTCAAGAATTAGACAGGTTCTGCATTATGACATAACCGATACAAACAATATCGATGAAACTATAAAATCCCACATAAAAATGGCAGAAGATTTTAAAGAAACATTTAGAAAGTTTTTATAAGGGGGCTTAAATGAAAAGAATCGTTGTTGAATTTAAAGAAACCTATATGGAACATAGCGTTATAAGAGAATGCGAAGTTTCAAGTTTGGATGAAGTAATAAGACTTTATGAACTAAACAATAATGACATCGAATATTGGAAAGTTCTTGAAGAAACAGATTTATAAGCATAGGAGGACTTATGGCAAAGAAAAATCTTAAAGAATCAGCTCTTAGATATGAAATTCAAATAAACCTAGACAATGTCCTTGATGTTTTAGGCAAACTTAACTTTATAAATACATCTGAAGTTTGGTTTGAAAGTCTTGCTTACGATTGGCTGGATAATAACCCCTCTGAAAAAGATATAAATAAGGTTTTAAAAGAGTTGGGATATTAAATCTCAACTCTTTTTTAATGTGTCTAAATGATACAGAATAGTCTCAATGGCTTGAGTTTTTTGCTATTGCAATCGATTAATGTCAGTACAGACAAACGAAAGGATTATATTATGACAATGACGAACGAAGAAAAGTATGAAAAGAACTACCAAGGATTTATGAAAGAATTAACAAGAATTTCTAAAAAGTACGGAATAGGAATTAATGCTTGTGGTTGCTTTGATTACTACGATTTAAACGGATTCAATGATATTGAATATTACAACGATTCTTCAAGTGGCGATATTAGAATCGCAGGAATTATTTATAGCGATGGCACAGAAGCAGAATTATAAGGAATGAAAAATGATAGACGATTTAAAATTAAAAAAGTTTTTAGTTGTACACTCTGATGGAACAAGAGATATTACAGAGGCAGTTAATGATGAATTTTTAGAAATTAGATACGAAGAAATTGACGAAAAAATTGAATCTATTGAAGAGATAAAAATTCAAAAAATAAAAATTGTAAAATACGGTTCAATTCTATATGAAATCAAAAGAGAATACACCGATAGTGAATTTAACGAAGTTGTGGAGAAAATCCTTAATAATATAAGAAACATCGCTTTTGATAAAAAATCAAACTCTTTTATATGTGAAAAGAAAATTACAGCCGAATTAGCTTATTTCTTGTTTAATTCTAATACACTGTAACAATGTGTCTGAATGATGCAAAATACACATAGTTACTTGAAATAGTCTGAACACTATTCGATTAATGACAATGCACAAAACGAAAGGGAAATAAAATGAAAGTAAAAGAATTAATTGAAAAATTAAAAAATGTAGATGAAAATTTTGAAGTAAAAATCACAGATATGGATGGTAATGTTGATGAAGATATACAAGTTGTTGACCACGATTTTGAAACAGTTTATTTAGTAGCAGAGTATTTATAATTAAGGGTATAAATTATGGAATTAAAAAACAAAAATAATATGTTGTTCGGAACTAAAATTTATAATAATAAAACTAATGAAATAGGACTACTTATCTACACTTGGACAAATTCATTTGCCGATGGTGACATTGAGTATGCAACCTGCGTTGATAAAAAGGGAAAAAGATATAATATCGAAATGGATTTAATTACCCCGGTTGAGGAATAAAAAAACTCTAATGCAGATGAAAAATGCATTAGAGCAAGAAGTGATGTATCAAATATTATTCTTTAGGGATTGTTGATTTATTTTGAAGATGGTTTTCGATTATTTTATAAATGTATCTTTGAGAAAAACCGCACTCTAATGCAAGACGATTTATTGTATATTTTCTACCATCATACTGACTTATTATGTATCTCTTTTTGACCTCTGTAAAAGCATTTCTTGGAATTGTAACTGTTAATCCTGGAGTTAGAAAAATTAAAGCCAAAGCTGATCGTATGCCAGCTGATTCAGCAATTGTCTTTAAATCATCATTTGGCATATCTTCTGGTCTTATATAATCCATCCAAGGTTTATATTCCATTATCTCCTCTTATTATTTATAGTGGTCTCATCAGTTAGAGCCTTACTCTAAGACGGTCAGCTTGCACCGTTAGCCGACCGTTTCGACCTGTTTATTATTAACAAGATGGCATATTGGTTGGTGTCAACATGTTTTCCATATCCTTTTCCAACTTTGTAAGAATTGCAATTTGCCCTTGAAGTATTTTGCAAGCCATTTTTCTTTCATACTTGCCACTCCAATTCTCTTCATCTGTTGCAACTTGTCCAAGTCTGTTGTACGCAACATCAAGTTCTTCATTAAGAACAATAATTTGATTTTTAATTAAGCCCATCATTGCACATTCTTTTTTATTATTTTCTTCTTGTGCAATATCACCAAAGAACTGATTGTCTCTCATTGTTGACATTTCTGCATTTGTTTTTTCCATTGTTAACATAATTTTTCTCCTTTACTTTTTTCTACTAATTAAGTGTGGCCGCACTTTTTTCTAATTTTTTTTTGATTGCTGTTATTGCCTGAATGACTTTTATTGCCTTTATTTTTGTCAGAAACATAACATCATCCACTTTAAATTTTGATCTTAAAAATTTTCTAAGAGATTTTTTTGCATATTCATCAGTGTCGTAGTAGCAAATATCTCTCCATAAACCTTCTATCATTCTTAATTGAGCATTTGTAGCCATTTCCTCATCACGATTTAAATTCTCATATTTTTTAGTTCGTTTTACCCATTTATTTAATGCGATGGCTTTTTCTTCGAGAATTTCTATAAAAATACCGGCTTCTGTAAATGTTAGATTCTTTGAGCTTTGAACATCAAAGGACATAAGCATTTCTCGGTATAAATCATCATCCATACCTAATATGTTTTTTAATGTGTGAATTTTTTTAATCTGAAAAGTCGTAACCATACTTCACCTTTAAATCTTCTAGTTGTAATTCTCGCCCATGCTTGATTCCGAGCTGCACTCCCAAAATAAAAATGGCTAAGGCTACAATAAAAATATGTAACAATGTGTCGGGTCGGAATATCTTACCATTGTGCATTTTTATACCTCCTTAAGCCATTAATAATTTGGAAGTTTGTTTAATCACAACATCATCGACCTCAGCTTTGCCATTAAATTTGGCAATGCTGATGCTGTGAGAAATTAAATGTTCTAATCTTCTTGTATTCCCTTCAGAATATTGAAGATAAATTTCTGCGAGTTTTGAATCTTGCCCGATCGATTCTAAAATTTTAATTACATCTTGAATTAAAATTTTATCAATAACCTTTGTGAATTTAACTCTTGAATAAAGTTGGTCATATTGATTGTTATAGCCTTTAAGGTTTTCTAATAAAATTCCTCTGCCAACCAATAAAATTCCAATACCTGTTTTATCGTGAATTCTTCGTGTAATTTCTAATGCTCTATATGGTAAATTTTCAGCTTCATCAATAATTAAAAGCCTGCCGGATTGATTTAATTTTCTAATAACTTCATCCATTAAGTCATACACTGAGCCTTTGCCTGATAGTCCCAAACGCCTATGGATTTCTTTTAGTAAAGATTTTGCAGTATAACCAGAATCGCTTTCAATTAAGATTGAATCCATAAATTCTTTTGTGTATTTTTTTACAGCAACGGTTTTCCCAAGTCCTGCCTTTCCAACACAAACTCCGATTTTGCCTTGCGTGTGGCACAATCTTCCAATTTCAGAAATATATTTAACAGTTGAAATATCAACAAAAGGCAAATCATTGTTACCAGTACGCTCTTTTTCTCTTTGAACAAAATTATTTATTTTATCTGCAATTTTGGTATTAGCACCATTATAATTATCATTTATCCACAAACTTATTGTTGATTTTGAAATACCAGTTGCTTGAGCCACAAAGGCAGTGGTATAATTTTTCGTTTCCATTAAATTTTTTAATTCTGTTCTAATATCCATTTGCAACTCCTTTTTTTAATTCTTGTTCAAGAATTTTATCTGTTTCGTATAGATATAATGGTTTTTCCTCAGGTTCAGATTTATCTAAAAATATTGATAAATCTTGTTTTCCAAATTCTTCCATATCTTTGCTTTTACGAATTACTTTATCCATCTTTGTATTTGCAATTCGAGATACTTTTGGTTTGTATTCTCTTTCAACACTCGCATATGCTGTTTTGTAGTTATCACATTTTTCCTCAATGCTTATTTCACGAGTCTGTTTAATATATGATTTAGCAATTTTTAAACTACGTTTTTTGATTGACATAGCTTCTTTGAATTCTTCTTTTGAAATTTCATCAGCGTGAAGTGCTGCTACTGCTCTTACTGCTGTTGTTTTTCCTATAAATTCATTATTTTCTGCATTAAATACCCAAGCCTCTTTATAATTTTGAATATCTCTACGAAGGTAAACTTTTAATCCGGTGTTAGAAAGCATCCAATCTGACCAATAAGTTATTCCGAACTCACTATCTTTTATACCGTTTCTCCTGATTGAATAATTTTTAGTTGTTCGTGTACAGAATAATTTAAGAGCATCTTTGCCGATTTCCTTCCTTTCTGCACATTCAAGATTGAAAAGCTGATCAGGAGACATTCCCTCGTGATTTTTACCCTTAGAAGGTCTTTTATTTAATACACAAATAATGAAATCATCAAATACTTCTTTAAATTGCTCAAAAGGAATAATCTTTCCGTTTTTAATTTCTTTTGCCAATTTCTCTGGACGTTCAACAACATTGCCACCTCTATAACCAATACAATGTTTTGAAAACAATTCTTTAACTTTCAAAAAATCTCTTTCAATCGGTTTTGTTTGAGCATTGTATGGCAATGCAAAATTAGCTCTAACATTTAATTCAGAAAGCATACAAGTTGTTTTAAATTGATCAGCTTCAATTTTAAATTGACGTCCCCCGGCAAAATCTTTTGAACGATAATCTTTACCGTTATCAATTATGATATCTTTGGGTAAACCGTATCTTTGAGCCGCATAATAAAATGATTGAAATATATGGTCTGAATTTGGATGTCCGCACTGGAGTATCCAACCAAGCCATTTGCCTGATTTATAGTCTCTCCAAGCCGTTACCCAAGGAAATACTATATTTCCGTCTGGACTTAAACAAGCTACATCAATTTGTGCGTGGTCTGATACCCATACTTCTCCACAAATAACTGTAGAGTAATCTCTTTCTATGTAATTTCCATATTTTCGATTCCAAGCTGATTCACCCTTGCGAGCCAAATAAAGACTCGCTTCAGGAACTTCACGCTTTAATCTTCTTTTAAAAGATGTATGACTTGGGAATTCATATCGACTAATGCCAAACTCACGCATTGCATAGCCTAATGTTATATCCCAACAACTTCTAAGTGATGGACCACCTTCAACCAAATACAAATTTTTAAAATATTCAAAATATTTGTTGTTAACGGTAGTTCTTGATGCATTATTTCCATATCTTGAAAGTAATCCAAGAACCCCATCTTCATTATATCTTCTTCTCATTTTAATAACAGAAGGATATGAGGTTTTAAATTGAGGATGTTCAATATTCCATTTTTCAATAAAATGTTTTAATTCTTCACCCTTTAAATCTTCAGATTTTTGAATTATTTTTATATATTTTTCAGCTTGAATTTTAGCCCAATCAGGAGCTTCTGAATATTTCTTTTTACTTTCCTGTGACTCTGGAATTATTTTATATTTTGCATAATTAGGCAAAGAATCAAAGCGGATAAAATAATTATATGCTCTGTTATTAAGCTCTACCTTATAGTTAACTTTTCCATTTCTACAATAATCTTTTACTGTCTTCTCTTTTAGGTTAAGAAGACGTGAGGCTTCAGTAATTGACAACCATACAGGTGGATTATTTTTATCGAATTGAGTATTATCCATCTATATTACAGCCTCTTAATTTGAAACCAAAAACTTTTTCAACAATATAGGCATCAACAGGAGGGCATTCTCTATCGCCCGAAATATGTTTTCGCACAAGGCTATCTGAAATGTTTATTTCTCTTGCTATATCTATAGCTCTAAGATTATAAACACTCATAATAAATTTTAATAAAATTTTCTTTTGGCAAAATGCACAATTGTTCATAAATTTCTATTCCTCTCTTGATTGATATAACAGGGCTACATCAACCAAGCTAGTATTGTTGTCAGATTTTTGAATAAGACAATCGGGCAATTTTTACAGCACAACAAAGCTAGCCCAAATGGCTTACTGTTGTTCTGTTTAACTACCGCAATTTCCTCTCAATTATTATTATATTTAAATCTTTTATATTGAAAATACCTAAAAATTAAGCTCTGTCCTGAATAGGACAGATTTAAAAAAAGGGTTAAAACGATTTTAAAATGTTATATTCAACTTTATTTTTAAATTTCTCTTAATTTTAAAACCCCTTTATTTACAAGAAAAATAATTAAAAAATTGTCCTGTTTATATTAAGAAATGTTAAGTAAATTAACTTTTAAATCATCGTATAGTTCTTCTGTATTTTTATTCCTTCGCCAAATACCTTCGGCTAATTTTTGAAATAAATCAGATTTACAACTATTATGATTAACAAATCTTGTTAAATAGCTATATACTCTCTTAAATTCTTGTTCTTCAAACTTAGTAAACTTTTTTTCGTTAGTTAAATTTATAGGTTGTTCGGCAACAAATATTTGATTTTTAAATACATAAAAATAAGTTTCTAAATTAAAAAAAATTCTGTTTCGACATTGTTGTGGACTATTATTATAATAAGTAAATAAAACCTCTAGCTGTCTAGTATAAATTAAATTTCTAAATATATTATAGATTTTATTTACTTGATCTTCTCCAACTCCGAGAATATAAGAAAGTTTGTAACCAGGAATGGAGCAACAAAAACCTCGAATAATTATATCTATAGTTTTGGCAGGATAATATGATAATATTGAATTATTTTTTTGAGGTGTTCTTTTCTTATAAAAATATAAATCGCCTCTCTGGACAAGCCTTTTGTCCTGAACAAATTTAATAAGCTGTAATTTTAAAACCGATTCATCAATATTGCTTGCAATCATTAAAATATCATCAAAAGTGAATTTATCCAATCGTTTGCATAGCTTTAATATTCGCATTGATATCTGGTCTTGCATTTAATAATCCTTTCATTGTGTATTCATCTAATTCTTCAATTTGATTTGTTTTCATTAATTTTTCAATTTTATTGATAAGTTTAACTAATTGTCTGAATTGGTTTGTACGAGTCGCAAGGTATTCAATAGCATCATCCTTAAACTTCAAATCTGTTAATTCTGTGAGAATTTCTTTAATATCATCTGAATTAAATTTTTCAAATTTCAACTTTTTATAAATCCGATCCATTAAATGAGGGTAACGTGCAAGTTTCTTATCTGCTGCTCCCATACCAACTAGAACAACAGGGCAAGCTGTTTTATCGTGTAAATCTCTTAAGGTTTCAATAATATTTTTATCAATTAAATAATCAATCTCATCAACAATAATTACCTTTGAATGTTCTCTTAAAATATTTTCTATTATTTCAAAATTATCATGAAGGTGCCAGTATGCTTCTTCTCCAAGCTCCTCTACAATTTCAGATAAAAGCCATCTGCTTGTCATTCCTTGTGTTGCTCTTACATACACTGAATCATTTTTATCAGCCCACCACTGAATCGTCTGCGATTTTCCTAGCCCATGTTCTCCATAAACTAATGCCATTTTAGGTATATTAGGTGGCACTTTTTGTAATTCGTCCATCAACGATACAAATTGTTTGACATTTTTTGTCCTAATAAAAGTTTTTTTCATAATTTAATCTCCATATAAATTGTAGTATTCATCACTTCGAATGTAGTTTGTAAGCCATTTTCTATCTTCAGGATTAGTGCATCCATTTGTCATTAACCACTCGTATTTTTCATAATCTGTATTAAAAATAGGTCTATACATCTGAAGTTCACGAGGGCTTAATTTTCTTTCCCGTTTTGGTTTTTCAATTATTGGTTGCTCCGTCATAAGACTTTCTTGCGTTTCAATTTCTATAACTTCAGCTTTTTCTTTTGGAAAGTATCTGAGGAAGTCTTTCTTAGCTTTTTTAAATTGTCTTTGTTGTTTTTGAATTTGTTGTTTAAATTGCTCCATATCTTTTACAGTGCCTAAATGATTTGCCATTGGGTGAACTTTTTCAACTTGTCTTGCAACACATAGAAATTCACCTTTAGTTGAATAAACGTGTATATTAGTTAAATCAAATAGACTGTATCTAATGTAAACAGAATCTCTCAACCCTAAAATTGAATCGCTCCTGTAATGCATTCCAAGAAATGTTATTCCGTGCTTATTAATAGTTCTAACTTCAGTTTTCATCATTAAATCATTTAAAATATTTTTATCGATTTCTTGTTTTTGAACACAGTTTAAACATTGTTTAATTGATATTTGAGGAGCGTTCGGACAAGGTTTTGAATTGTGAAAATCCAACCAACAATCGATGTATTTTATTAATTCTTGTATAGTTGGAATGTAATTATTAGTGAGTTTTTTGTGCATATCTCTATGGAGTTTTTCTCCTCGTTTCATCCAAGCAGGTTTGTTTTCAATACTTGTTCCAATGTAGCTTGGCATCATTTTTTCAAATTCTTCTTGAAATTCAAGGAAGAATCTTTCAATAACTTTCGCTCTAGCGTTATATGGTTTTGCAAAAACTGATTTGATTCCGAGATTTGCATAAATTCCATTAAACCCTTCTTCGTCAAAATCACAGGATTGAAAATACTTTGCTTTAAAAGCTTTCCCGTTATCTTGATAAACTACCTTCGGAATCATACCTAAATTAATGATGGCATTTCTTAATGCACTTGCTATACATTGAGTGTTTTCACTCATCATAATTTCATATCCGACTAATGCTGTTGATTTCCAATCTAAAAAACCGACCAAAGTTGCTCTGGTCGGTTTTCCTGTAAATGGATTAATTACTTGAAAGTTTAGAATATGTCCATCAGCAATAAGTACATCACCGACTTCCAATTTTGAAATATCTCTTTCAATATATGCTTCCACTTTATCGTGGTATGCTTTTTCACCTTCTCTAAATAATATCCATCTTGAATAATTATTCTTTTTGTAGTGCTCTGCGAATCTTCTAAATGTAATAACGTGAGGAATATTTTCAACTCCTTTCTTTTCAAGTATATGTTGAGTTAATTTTATCGCTTTTGTAACACTGAATTTATTTGGATGTAGAAGAAATTTAATAAATATATCTTTCATTTCTTGAGTTAAAATTGTATTATATTCACCCTGTTTTGTATATTTGTAATTAGGTAAAAGCACTCTATAATCTTCACTATCTTCATATGCCCAAATCCATCGATGAAGTGTGCCTATCGAAATACTACCCAAGAATTTATAAACCTTTGGTAGAAGCATTCCCGAATTATACAAATCCAAAAATACTGAGTCAGCCTCTTTTTTTGTCTTATATTTGGTTCTTATATTTTGAAGAGCTTTTACAATATCTACTCTAGCAAGTGCCGTTAATTTTGCACTCTCTGAAATAAATGTCGGGTATTTAGTTGTTGAGTTTAAAGGAACTAATGCAGTGCAATTTGATTGAGTTGCTTCTTTAATTAATTCATCTTGGAGTTTTTCCTGTATTTCTGGTTCTAGTGATGAGTATAATATCTCGTATGATTTACCTCCAAAAACTTTAACTTCACGAGCAATATATTTACCTTTTTGAATTGCCAATCTTAATGAACGGTTGCTTTTTAACCCTTTTAATTCTGCTATTTTATTAATATCTATATATTCTTCGTTTTTCATCGCAGACACACATTAGCTCGGAAGTAAATGTATTGGAACATCACTTCCGAGCTTTGTGTCGTTTTCGTATCATTAAAAATTAGTTTGACTTATATAAAATTTATGCTATCATAAGTTCAATGCTTAAAATAAAAATGTTTATAATTTTTCTATTTTCAATAATTTTAATTGTTTGGTTTTACACTAAAACATTAAATTTTAGATTGAATCTATACTTAATAAACAATAATGTGAATGTAGGAATTGCAACCTTAAAAGATAAGGATCTTGTTGTAGTGAACAACAAGAAATATCCTCTATTAAGTGTTTTTAAATATTTCGTTGCTATTAAAGTGCTTAAATATATAGATCAAAAACACATATCATTAGATACCAAGATTACAATTAATCAAAATATGCTTGATATGCAAACTCATAGCCCTATGATAAAAGACTATAAAAATTATCCATTTGATATAACACTAGCTCAATTATTAGAATATATGATATCCCAAAGTGACAATAATGCTTGTGATATATTAATTGATTACTCTGGAGGAATTAATGAGCTTGAAAAATTTATACATGAATTGGGCTTCAATGATATAAGCATAAAAGTAAATGAAAAAGATATGAATAGCGATATTTATAATCAATATCTTAATACTTCAACACCTAAAGACATTGTCTTGATGATGAAAAGAGTAAAAGACAATAATATTCTTTCTAGCAGTTCTTTTGCTTTTTTAGAAAATATCATGCTAAAGACTAGCACTGGAGAAAATAAAATTAAAGCAGGACTTCCAAAAAATACCAAAATTTATCATAAAACTGGTTCAGGCTCTCGCACTCCAAAAGGTCTAAAAATAGCAGATAATGATGCTGGATATGTAAGATTACCAAATGGAGATTTGTATTATATTGCAATTATGATAAAAGATTCCCCTCTCAGTGATGACGAAAATGCTAAAATAATTAGCGATATTTCAAAAATTGTTTATCAGTATTTTTGTATTAATAAAAACTAATAATGTTCCGCATTTGTATTAAACTTAATGATAAATTCCTCAAAATAATTATTGGCTTTTGTAAAAAATAGTTTACAAATTTCTAAAAAAGAGGAACCAAAAATTCAATTATTTGCGGAACTGGACTTTACCAAAATAATCATTTTATCCGTACACTTCAAAATCGGTGCGTAATTCAGCTATATTAAGAAAATCTCAATCTATCCGTACAGTCCGAAAAAAGTCCATTTCGGCAGTTTGATTTTTTTGGTAAACTTAATTTTCCGACCTGA
>OKWJ01000552.1_pt1 | contig 43293 bp, 48 predicted proteins | sample 1607121 | NCBI WGS metagenome assembly OKWJ01 (sample SAMN04414080, study PRJEB24778) | human gut metagenome | material: faecal | host: Homo sapiens | reverse complement strand
TAATTTCAATTAATTATTTAATTTTAATTAATTTTTGCTATTTTTGTGCAATAATATTAATTATTTCATTAATTTTACACAAAAAATCCAATAAACTTGTTGAAAATATTCAAGTATGATTGCAGTGTATTTCTTTTATATATTAAATAAGTTTTTTATTAATTATAATAATTTTTTAATTTTCTTTTTGAATTTTGTTTGATGTGGGTTATACTAAAATTAAGTTTTATTAATGGGAGTTTGCTATGAGAATTATTCCAAGAAAAACTCGCGTCAAAATGGAGTTCTTCCGCGGCGTCACTTTGGCTGATATTTTGGTCGGTCTTGTTCTTGCGGCTTCGGTTCTGGGTCTCTTTTTGGCTAATTTTGATTTTCATATTTGGGTCGCTCTCGGGTGGCTTTCGATTTGTATTGCACTTTTCTTTCCTGTTGCAGATGGCGTGAAGATGTATGCGACGCTTGGATATTTGTTTAGGTTTTTTGCTCAAGCGAAAAGATTTTCGAAAGAAAAGAAAAAGCGTTATGCTCCAATGAACCAAATCATTCCTTTTGAGGGGATCCTTCAAGATAGATTCATTGACTTCAAAGATTATTATGCACAAGTTTTGGAAATCACACCTTTGGAGTTTGGTCTTCTTAATGAATACAAACAAAATATGCTCATTGAAACTTTTGCAAATGCATTGAGGCGTTTGGGAAATGACCAAACCTGCTCGATTATCAAAGAAAGCAAGGCAATGATTTTTGATAACTACATCTATATGGAAGACAAGAAGTATGACTCACTCATGGAAATGAGATATGATGGAGAGTTCAAACAAGAAGAAGTTGACGCGAGAGCTGGTGTTTTTGAAGGGCGTGTTTCTCAAGTTGAATATATGAACCGTCAAGAAAAAACATATAAAGACTTTTTCTATGTTGTTGTTTTTGACAAGGACCGAGAAGGACTTGAGACAACAATTCAAGGTATGCAATCAACTCTTCAAACTGGCGCAACACCAATGAAAACGAAATTGCTCACAGGAAGGGATTTGACAGTCTTTATGAGAGCAAACTACGGAAAAGAATTTGACGAGCGTGAACTTGATGGGATTCCGATGACTCAGTACACTGATTGGGCAACACCTGACACAATCAAATTCAAAGCCGCATCGACAATCATAAATGGCAAACCATATCGTCAATTTGCAATCACGGACTATCCTTTGCAAGTTCCAAATGCTTGGGGTGCACCTTTCTTCCTTTTGGATCGAACAAAGGTTAACATGAAAATCAATCCTGTTCCAAAGGAAGAGGCGGAAAAGAAAATCGATAAAGCGATTATTGAAATGGAAACGAAATTCCAGTATTCAGCAAAAAGAAGTCGTGTTATTGAAAATCAAACTCACTTGGAAACATTAAAAGAATTGCTGACAAGTCTCAAAAACAACAACCAACAACTCTACGAAGTTAATATCTATGTGACTTGCGAAGAAAGTGCAAGAAAAGAAGTTCGTGCGATTCTCAAACAGGAGGGTTTCAGATTTTCCGAAATGTTTGGTCGCCAAGTTGATGCTTTTATTTCTTCCAACATTTCAAGATATGACGTTTGCAAAGAGAATTTGCGCGGCATTCCAACGTCGTCACTTGCAGCAGTGTTTCCATTTATTTCTGGTGCGCTTCAAGATGAAAGAGGTTTTTATATTGGTTATAACGAATATCCAGTGTTTGTTGACTTCTTCCAACGTGACACGGTGAGAGTTAACTCAAACATGATGATTATCGGAAAATCAGGTTCCGGAAAATCATATGCGACAAAAACTTTGCTTGCGAACCTTGCCGCAGATAACACAAAAATATTTATTCTTGACCCAGAAGACGAATATACGCAACTTGCTCAAAATCTTCACGGAAAAGTTATTGATGTTGGATCTTCCGCAATGGGAATTATCAATCCTTTCCATATCATGACAACTCTTAAAGACGATTCGCTTGTCATCAATGGTGTTGAGGTTGCAGACTCGTCATCTGATTCATATTCAACTCACTTGCAGTTCTTGGAACAATTCTTCAAGGTTATTTTGGAAGGTATTGACAGTGATTCATTTGAGACGCTCAACTCTCTGATTGTTGATGTTTATGCCGAAAAAGGCATTGATAGCAACACAAAACTTGATCAACTCAGTCCCGAAGATTACCCAATCTTTGACGACTTGTATAGACTGATTTGCAAAAAAGTCGAAACAGAAAAGAACGAATATCACAAACGAAACTACTTGACAATTCAAACCTATATCAAAAAGTTTGCCACAGGCGGACGTAACTCCAACCTTTGGAACGGACCAACGTCAATTGAAACAAAAGAAAACTTCATTTCGTTTAACTTCCGTTCACTTCTTGCCAATCGAAACGAAACGATTGCGAATGCTCAAATGCTTTTGGTCTTCAAATATTTGGATAACGAAATTATCAAAAACAAAGATTATAACGACAAAAAACAAAAACAAGCAGAAGAGCAGGGCGAAGACTTCAACAAAATCTTGTTCAAAAACAGAAAAGTTATTGTATGCGTTGATGAGGCCCACGTTTTCATCAACCCAAACTATCCAATTGCTCTTGACTTTATGGCTCAAATGGCAAAACGTATTAGAAAATATTCTGGAATGCAGATTGTTATCACGCAGAACATCAAAGACTTTGTTGGCTCTCCCGAAATTCAACGTCAATCAACCGCGGTTATCAACGCGAGCCAATATTCATTCATTTTCTCGCTTGCTCCAAACGATATGAATGACTTGGTTGAGCTTTACCGCAAATCTGGAGAAATCAACGAATCCGAACAAAACACAATTATTAGTGCGGGAATTGGAAATGCGTTCTTTATCTCTGGTCCAATGAATAGAACAATGGTTCAAATTGTCGCAAACGATTATGTCAAACGGCTATTCGGAAAATAAAACCCAAGCACACCAAAAGGTGTGCTTTTTTATGTAATTTGAACTTATTTTTTATTTAGGGTATTGTAAATTAAAAAAACATATGCTATAATATCGGGTAAAAAGAGAAAAGGCATTTGCATATATCAAAAGGGGGAATGTGTATGACAAATATCGAAGAATATAAATCAAGACTTACCAGAGATTCAGCAGATATTTTTGCTAATTATGAAAAAACTGGAGAAGATTCAAACTATTATCTTGGTCAAATTGTGAGAGGGGAAATCAAGACTCCAACACTTGACAAAGTTCTTCAATACGCTCAAGTTTTTGCCAATCCAGATTTTCGTGGAAGAGTTGGATCTCCAAAGAGCTTCACCTCACAAAATATTGCAGTTGTTTCTGGTGCACTTAATGGCGATGTCAAAGGACTTATTAACAATGGATTTACATCTTATATCGTTGCAGACAAAACTTTGGGACTTTCTGATCTTCGCGAAACTTATGCAAGCAGCACAAAATTGCCATTCTATAAAACCTCGATTAGTGCAGATTTTTCAGAGATTGAAGAAAAACTTGCCAACGTTGCAAAGAATATAAAGATCCAAGTTAAGAAAAATTCATTTTCAAAAAAACTTGTTGAAGAACCGTTGCAATTAACAAAAGTTAATTCTGGAAATAGTTTGTGCGACATTGCAAAAGAAATTTATCAAGTTGCAAAAAATGGCATTGAGGGGGAGTTTGCTTCAGAACTTGAAAAAGTCACATCTTCAATTTTTGCAACATTGCTTGTTACACGTGCACTTGATCTTTCAGTTGGCGATGCAAACAATCAAGCAGAGAAGAAATTGGATGAGGCGCTCAAATTGCAATTCTATTCTCATCTTAATGGTTGCTTCAATAGCAAACAATGTTCAATTTCAACCATTGTTAAAAATGGTGCAAAATATGCGAACGAACTTATCCAAGAAATGGGCTACACATATTATGATGTCATTGAAAAATATGACAGGCTTGGAACTCCAATAAGGGGTGATGTAGACAACGTTCTTGATGCCTTGTTTGGTGCAAGAAATGTTAATCAATCAATTGATAATTATGTTGATGACAACATTGATTCATATTTCAGAACTTATAGCGATGGACTCAATGGTCTTGTTGAAGGCATGGATGATGATAAAGCTTTGGCAACACTTGAGAGCAATTTGCTGAACGGACATGTTCAAAACGCTGAGTATGTTGCACCTGCTGCGATCGCCGCTGCACCAGCAAGAATTCTTCTTGGAGATGGCAGACAAACTGTGATATTAAATCCGGGCGAACAGGTCGCAGGTGTAAACGAAAAGATTGCAAAAGAAGGAGAACAAGTTGCAAAAATTTCAGAAAAAGTTGTGGACAAAGATGCTAGAGTTGCTGGAAGTGACGAAGTTGTTCATGACAAAGGAAATGCAGTCAATTACAATACTTTGAAAAAAAATCTTCTCGGGAGCATTGTTGACGGAATTGATGAAAGAATCGCCGAATGCACAAATCGTGCTGAAAAACAACAAGATTTTGGTGCTATCGCTGAAGGTAATTTCTGGGCAGGTGCAAAAGATGGTGTTTGTGGACTCGCTCAAAAGAGAGGCAAAACTGAATCGTATAATGAAGGTCACAAACAAGGTCAATATATCAATGCTGGAATAATTCAAGAAATTGACAAAATGTATTCAGCTGACAGGAAAAAACTCACTGTTGAGGTCCAAGGGCAAGGGAGAGAAATAACAAAAAAACTTGGAGATCGAGTTGCAAATGCATTTAGTTTTGACTCGTTTGTCGATTTCACCACAATGGTTATGTCAAGCCTTTTGAAAGCGTTCAACAATCTCAAAGAGAAATCATCAAAATCTTCAAAAGATGACCAAACAAAATAAGCAACAAAAAAGAACTCATTTGAGTTCTTTTTTTATGCTTTTACGCTTTGTTTGAACTGCCGAGAACATTGGTTATTTTGCTTTCAACCAAAGATGTGATCTCATTCATTGCAGGTTTGATATATTTTCTCAAATCAAAATTTTCTGGAGAATTTTTCAAGCACTTGCGAATTTCAGCTGTGTAGGCAAGTCGAAGGTCGCTGTCCATGTTGATTTTTGTTATGTTGTGCTCAGTGCAAGCAAGTTTGAGGAGGTTTTCTGGAATTCCTTTTGCACCTGTTATCTCTCCGCCATATGTGTTGATTTTTTCAACAATATCTTCTCTGATTGAAGATGCGCCATGCAAAACGAGAGGAGTGTTCGGAAGTCGTTTTTCAATTTCAGAAAGAATGTCAAAACGAAGTTTTGGGTCGCCCGAAAACTTGTAGGCTCCATGACTTGTTCCAATCGCGACAGCAAGTGAATCACAGCCAGTTCTTTGGACAAAGTCTTTTGCTTGGTCGGGGTCGGTGTAAACTGAAATGTCGCTTGACACATCGTCTTCAACTCCTTGCAGTTTTCCAAGTTCCGCTTCAACCCAAACACCTTTTTTGTGTGCATAATCGCACACCCTTTTTGTTAGTGCAACATTGTCTTCATAATCAAGCGCGCTTGCGTCAATCATGACGCTGTCATAGCCCATGTCAACACATTTTTGGCAGTCTTCAAAAGTTTTTCCATGGTCGAGATGAAAAATGACTGGAACTTTTGTGATTTCTCTTACTTTTGGCAAAATCGCACGCAAATAATCTTCGCCAAAAAAGTCAATTGCTGATGTTGATGTTTGCAAAATTACAGGCGAGTTTTGATTCTCAGCACCTTTCAATATTGCTTTGAGCATATCGAGATTAACAAAATTGAATGCTCCCATTGCATAACCTTGCTTCAGGCATTTTTGATATTGCTGTTTTGTATTCATTATTACTACTCCTTTTTTTAGTATAATAATAACTATTCTTTTTGTAAAATCTTTGACATGAATTTGATGCGATTGACATATATTACGGCATGAACAAAAAACTATCGATTATTTTCAAATTGTTGTGTTTTACTTTTTGTGTGGCAATGTGCCTCGTTGTTTTGAGCGGATGTTCAAAAACAATTAATATCAATGAGTATATGAGTGATATTCGTGAAACGTTGTATGCGGGGGAGAACGACAAAGTGTTTGTGACAGTTGTGTCTGGCGAGCGAGAAAACCCGTATAAATATGATGGAATAAAAAACAAAAATGTTGATTTTTGCATTGTGTCTGTCTTTCCGTCAGATATGCAAATCACAAAGACGACGCTCGAAGTTGAACTTTTGGTGGGAGAAACAACTCATGACATTATTCTCGAAAAAAGCCCATATGAAAACGCGTTTATGGCAGACATCGGGAGCAAAACCCTTCCAGGGCAAACTTTGGTTCTGAAATGTGAAGAAATTGGACAAGAAATTGAACTTGCTTGCGAATCTCAAAAATGGGAAATCAAAAGCGATGACGCATTAAGAATTGCATCAGAGGAACTTGCTGAAAAAATTCAAGCAAAAATTCAAAATCAAACTCTTCAAGGCGAATGTTATCTAAAAATCATATATGACAAATCTCGTTCAATAAAAACTTATTATTGGTATTTCACACTTGTTGGAACTGACGGCGGAACTTCGAGTTGCGTGATTGACCCAACAACCGGCAAAATCTTGGCAAAAATATAAATAAAATAATATGTTAAAAAATGCCACTTTGTTGAGTGGCATTTTGTTATGAATATCAGTCTTCCCACAAAAGTGAGAGGATTTTTTGCTTGAGTGTGTCAAGCCCGATGTTGCGTTTTGCTGAAATTTTGACGATGTTCTCTCCGCTCGGAATTTCGTCTTGGTCTGAAATTTTATCAATTTTGTTATAAATATATAGTTTTTTTGTTGAATTTGCATCAATTTCGGAAAGAACTTGTTCAACAACTTCAATCTGCTTTTCCTTGTTTTTGTCAGTTGAGTCGACAACAACAAGAATCAAATCCGCACGTTTTGCTTCTTCAAGAGTTGAGGCGAATGCGTCAACAAATGCGTGTGGCAGTTTGTCAATAAATCCAACTGTGTCGGTTATTATGATTTCTTTTCCAACATCGAGCCATAGTTTTCTCGTTGTTGTTTCAAGGGTCGCGAACAATTTGTCATCAGCATATATTCCCGCTTTTGAAATTGTGTTGAGCAGAGTGCTTTTGCCTGCGTTGGTATAGCCAACAATGGCGACTTCTTTAATCTGATTTTTTGTGCGTTCACTTCTTCGCAAATTTCTGTTTTCTTTGAGTTCCTTGATTTGCTTTTCAAGTCTTGTTATGTTGTTTTGAATAACACGACGGTCGAGTTCGAGTTTTGTCTCTCCCGGACCTCTCATTCCAACACCGCCGCTGCCAAATCGTCCGCTGCTTCCAGCAATGCCAGAAAGACGGGGAAGGGTGTATTTGTATTGAGCGAGGGCGACTTGAAGTTTTCCTTCGTTCGAAGTTGCGCGCATGGCAAATATATCCAAAATGAGCATTGTTCGGTCAATCACTTTAACTCCAACCAAATCGCTGATATTTTTGATTTGTGAGCCAGAAAGTTCATTGTTGAAAATAACAATGTCGGCCGAGTGTTTTTGCACCAGTTCTTTTAGTTCTTCGATTTTTCCACTTCCAATAAAAGTTGCAGGTGTGATTTCTTTGACATTTTGTGTGAGAATATCCGAAACCGTGAGGTTTGCCGTTTCGCAAAGGCGCTCAAGTTCTTGCAATGAAAAATTCATATCCTCGTTCTTGGATATTGTTGCATGCACAAGAATTGCATTTTTTTCAACAACGTTTTTTGTTTCGTGTGTCATAAATATATTATAACACATTGCGTGTTCTTTTTGAAAGCAAAAAGAACCAAAAACTTTATGTGCTCAAAGTCGAACATTTTTGACACAAACAAATGAGAGATCTTTAATGATATTTGAATAAACATATTGATATTTTCACATAATAACTCAAAAAAGAGGGTTTTTTATGGGAAAAATTGAGAAAAAACGCAATGTTTTTAAAATTATTAATGATGCAACATATGTTTTGGGGGATTGTTGGGGACAGATGATTTGTGCGACAGCGCTTGCAATGGTGAGCATTTTGGCATGGATTTTGTTTGCACCTTTTGGTCTTGTTCTCATGGTGTTTGCGACTGGATTTATCAGTCTTGGATATATTCGCTTTACCATTGACATCTTGAAACAAAAAAATCCAAATGTTGAAAAAGTTTATGGAAACTACAAGCAGTGCTTTTCTGCGTTTGCACTTCGAATTGTTATGTGTGTGATTACGGCTCTTTGGAGTTTGCTCCTTATTGTGCCAGGCGTTATTTGCGCGCTCAACTATTCATTTGCAATGTCGGTCATGTGTGAAGACAAGAATATGACTGCTTTTCGCGCCATTGAGAAAAGCAAACAATTGGTCAAAGGGCATCGTTTGGAAATATTGGACATTTACCTTTTGTGGTTTATGATGATTGCGGTTGTGTTTGGCGGTTTCACATCGTTGGTTGCGGGAATTGGAGTCGCAGCAGGTGGAATTAAAATGTGGATTGTATTTGTGGTTGGTGCGGTTATCACTCTTTGTGTTGACATTTTGGTTTTGATGCCATTCAAACAAATATGTCTCACATCAATTTATCTAGACGCAAAAGAAGAACAAAAGGTCGTCAAAAAAACGACTGCGAAAAGCACTCAAACAGTTGAGGTTGCCTAGTAAATTTGTTATAATACAACAAGAGGGTGCTTATGAAAACAATAAATGGTCCAATTCTAAAACAAAGATTAGAACAATATTCAGACGATTCATTGCTTATGGATTATGATGGTGATTTTCAAACTTTGAGAAAAGGCATGCTTGAAATGTTTCAAAATGCCGACAAATCTCAAAAAGATGAAGATGCTTTTTATGAGATGTATAACAAAATTCTTTATGTTGCTCAACGGGGGTTTTTGCCTGCACAAGATTATTTGGGCTACCTTTATAAACTTGGACTTGGCGATTTTATTCCTGCGAACTACACAATGAGCATGGATTGGCAATTCATGGCTGGCTCAAACGGGAATCCGCTTACAATCGACAGATTAAAAATCTTCTTCACGAGAAGTTATGACGAGATTTTGTCATTTGATAATGCGCCGAACATTTTGGCGAAAAATGACATTTATGATGACAACTACATTTTTGAGGTCGGAAAACTTCTTTGTGATGCAATGGTTGACACACTTGGACTTTCGGTTGACGAACTCGTCGCGAGAAAAGTTGTGTTTGAACCTGGCAGCATCCAACTCACGCAAAAGTATGAACAGGCGCGTGTTGCCGCAACTCGTTCGGTTGTTGAATATCTCAAAAAATCATCAGAAACAAAATGAAAAATTGATTGATATTTTTAATAAAAGTTGTTGACACTCCTTTTGGTGTATGTTATATTATTATAGCATCTCGCAAAGGGGTGTTATTTTTTAGGAGATTAAAATTATGGCAAATCCAAGCAGAACTCATATTTTGGTTGCTTGCACAGAGTGCAAAGAAAGAAACTATGCAACAACAAAAAATAAGAAAAACAATCCAGAACGTGTTGAAATAAACAAATACTGCCCACGTTGCAACAAACACACACTTCACAAAGAAACAAAGTAATAATAAAAGGAGTGGTGTATGGCTGACAACAAAATTGAAAATGTTGAAACAATAGAAGAAGCAAAAGAAACAACCCAACCGGTTGTTATTCCTGACGCGCCAAAAACCAAAGACAAAAAAGACAAGAAAAACACAAAAAAGAAAGAAAAGAAAGACAACGTATTCAAAAAGACTGGCAAGAAACTCAAAGAAACAAATTCAGAGCTCAAAAAAGTGACTTGGCCAAAGTTTGGAAAAGTTGTTAAACAAACAGGCGTTGTTATTTCAATTGTTCTCATCTTTGCAGTTGTGCTTCTTGGCATTGACAAACTTTTGGAGTTTTTGTTCGGTTTGTTAATCAAATAGTTGTTCAACAAAAAATTTATGGGAGGAGTGCTTAGGCACAACATTTGTATGGAAAAAAACGAAGAAGCAAAATGGTATGTTGTTCACACTTTTTCAGGATATGAAAATGTTGCAAAAGAAAATCTTGAAACAGTTGTTGAAAAATATAATTTGCAAGACAGAATTTTTGACATTGTCATTCCAATGGAAGATGCGATTGAAGAGAAAAAAGGGAAAAAAGTTTTGGTTCAAAGAAAACTCATGCCTTGCTACCTTCTTGTCAAAATGATTTATGGCGATGACCTTTGGCATAACGTCACAAGAACAAGAGGAATCACAGGCTTTGTTGGACCAAAAGGAAGACCTTTGGCTCTCACAGAAGATGAAGTCAGAAAGATGAGACTTGAAAAACCAACAGTTGTCGCATCTGTTGCAGTTGGCGACAAGGTCGAAGTTATTGATGGTCCGCTCAACAGCATGATAGGACACGTTTTGAGTGTTGACGAAACAACACAAAGAGCAAAAGTTATGGTTGAAATGTTCGGAAGAGAAACACCGGTTGACCTTGATTTCAGCCAAGTCAGAACTTTTGACGCAGAATAATGGTTTTTATGCCGAAAGGCTAAAAATATTGCGAGGCAACTCGCAGCAGTGGGAGGGTGTAAATCTATATGCACTCATAAAAACACCACCAAGAAACTTAAAAAGGAGAAAATTATGGCAGCAAAAAAAGTTTCAGCAGTTGTAAAATTGCAACTCGAAGCTGGTAAAGCCACCCCTGGGCCACCAGTTGGATCAACTCTTGGACCTCACGGAATCAATATCGCTGGTTTTACCAAAGAATTCAACGAGAAGACAGCTTCTCAAGCGGGATATATCATCCCAGTTGTAATCACAATCTATCAAGACAGAAGTTTTGACTTCATCCTCAAAACTCCACCAGTTGCAGTTCTTATCAAGAAAGCAATTGGAATTGAAAGTGGTTCAGCAAAACCAAACAAAACAAAAGTCGGAACACTCAGCAAAGCAAAAGTTGAAGAAATCGCAAAACTCAAAATGCCAGATCTCAACGCAGGTTCACTTGAAGCTGCAATGAGCATGGTTAAGGGTGCTGCTCGCTCAATGGGCGTTGTTGTTGAAGAGTAAGGAGCAAGATATGAAAACAGGAAAAAGATATTCAGAATGTGCAAAACTTGTTGACAGATCAAAACTCTATTCAGTTGAAGAAGGTGTTCAACTTGCACTCGACACAGCAAAAGCAAAATTTGACGAATCAATTGAACTTCACCTCAAACTCGGCGTTGACGGAAGAAACGCAGACCAACAAGTTCGTGGCGTTGTTGTTCTCCCTCACGGAACAGGAAAGAGCGTGAAAGTTTTGGTTATCGCAAAAGGCGACAAAGCTGATGAAGCAACAAAAGCTGGCGCAGACTATGTTGGCGCAGAAGAAATCGTTGCAAAAATCCAAAATCAAAACTGGCTTGATTTTGACGTTTGCATCACAACTCCTGATATGATGGGCGTTGTTGGACGTATCGCAAAAATTCTTGGACCAAAAGGCTTGATGCCAAATCCAAAAAGCGGAACTGTCACAATGGATGTCAAAAAGGCAATCAACGATGTCAAAGCTGGTAAGGTTGAATATAGACTTGACAAAACAAACAACATTCACGTTGGAATTGGCAAGGCAAGTTTTGGCAAGGAAAAACTTGTTGAAAACCTCAACACAATTTTGCAAGCAGTTATCAAAGCAAAACCAGCAGCAGCAAAAGGTCAATACATCAAAAATGCAACAATCGCATCAAGCATGGGACCTGGCGTAAAACTTGCAGTTCGTGGATAATCAAAAACAAAAACTTCAAACTTTGGTTTGAAGTTTTTTTATGCGTTTTCATATAAAAGACAAAATGGGCAAAAATTTATAAGTGTTTGACATGAGGGCGTAATACATTTATAATATATGGCAAAAGGGAAAATTATGAAACTTTATAACACATTAACAAAAACTATTGATGAATTTGTGCCACGTGACCCAAAAGATGTAAAAATGTATACTTGTGGGCCGACTGTTTATCATTTTGCTCATATTGGAAACCTGCGTTCATATATCATGGAAGATGTTTTGGAAAAAGCGCTCAATTTTGTTGGCTTTCATGTCACACGCGCGATGAATATCACCGATGTTGGACATCTGTCGGGAGATGGTGATGACGGCGAGGACAAAATGCTCAAAGGGGCAGAGCGTGAGCATAAAACTGTTATGGAAATTGCCAAGTTCTACACCGAGGCATTTATGCGTGATTGCGATGCACTGAACATCAAATGGCCAGATATTGTTATTCCAGCAACGAGTTGCATTGACACATATATCCAAATGATTGAGCGTTTGCTCGAAAGAGGATATGCATATCAATCTGGCGGAAATGTTTATTTTGATGTGTCAAAACTAAAAGAATATTATGTCCTTTCAAATCAAAACACAGACGACCTCATGGTTGGTGCTCGTGAGAGTGTCACAGATGACGTGGGAAAGAAGAATCCACAAGATTTTGCACTTTGGTTCACAAAATCCAAATTTGAAAACCATGCTCTCAAATGGCAAAGTCCTTGGGGAGAGGGATATCCTGGTTGGCACATTGAGTGCTCTGGGATTAGTTATAAATATTTGGGAGAATATCTTGACTTGCATTGTGGTGGTGTTGACAACAAATTTCCTCACCACACCAATGAAATTGCTCAATCCGAAAGTTTCTTGGGGCATAAGTGGTGTTCGCATTGGTTCCATGTTCAGCATCTCAATCTTGCTGACGGCAAAATGAGCAAAAGCAAAGGTGAGTTTATTACTATTGAGAGTTTGCGTCAAAAAGGATATGAGCCAGAAGTTTATCGTTTGTTTTGCTTGCAATCACATTATCGCAGAGTTTTGATGTTCTCATATTCTGGACTTGATGCGGCAAAAGGAGCATATAACAGTTTGGCAAAACAAATTGGGGCACTCGTTCAAGACGACAGCCCGCTTGAAATTGAAAAAATGAAAGAGTTTGATGACAAGTTCCGCAAAGCACTTGAAAATGATCTCAACACTTCACTTGCCGTGACTTGTGTTTTTGACACGTTAAAAAGTGACTTGAACGACAACTCAAAAATTGAACTTTTGAAGAGATTTGACACTGTTTTGGGACTCTCATTTGAAAAAATGATGAAAAAATCTCAAAATGTTGAAGTTGACAAAGACTTTGAACAATATATCCTTTCAAAAATCGAAGAGAGAAAGCAAGCAAAACTTGCAAAAGATTATGCAAAGAGCGATGCAATTCGTGATGAGCTCAAACAAAAAGGAATCACACTCATTGACACAAAAGAGGGGACGACTTATAAATTGGATTAAAACAATTTAATTAAACAAAAAAGCAATCTGTTTAGATTGCTTTTTTAATTCTTTCTTGTGTTGCTTTTAGGCGTCGAATGGTTTCTTCTTTTCCCAATATATACATCATTTCGCCCGTGCCACCCGGTGTGACAACTTCGCCCGTCACGCCAATTCGAAGAGGCCACATCACATAACCGATTTTTTGTTCTTTTTGAGTGGAATATTCTGAAATTGTGTTGTTGATGTTCTCGACTGTCCAGTCTTTGATTTCTTCAAGTTTGGGCAAACAGTCTGATATTGTTTGCAAACTTCCTTCAAGTGTTGTCTTGTTTTTTTTGTTGATAAGAAGAGCAAGGTCAAAATCGGAGAGATTGTCAAGGAATGCAAGTTTGTCAAAAATGTCTGAAAGTTTGTTTATTCTTGTTTGAATAAGAGTTGAAACGTAGTCCCATTTTTCTTGAATGAATGTTGGAAGTTTTGAAATGTAGGGCAAAGAAAGTTGAACAAATTTTTCATGAGTGAGATTTTTGATGTATTCGCTGTTCATCCATGCAAGTTTGTCATAATCAAATATTGCATTCGTTTTGACAAGTCCTTCAAGCGTGAAGAGTTCGCAAAGTTCAGCAAGCGAGAAAAATTCTCTTTCTTGTTTTGGACTCCAGCCGAGCAGGGCAATGTAATTTATGACCGCTTCAGGAAGATATCCTTCTTCAACAAGTTTTGCAAAACTAACGGAACCATGGCGTTTTGAAAGTTTTGAGATGCTCCCGTCTGCATTTTTGCCCATAATGGTTGAAAGGTGAGCAGTTTTTGGTGGTTCCCAACCGAATGCTTCGTAGAGAAGTTGGTATTTTGGAGTTGATGCAATATATTCTCGCCCGCGCATGACATGTGAAATTTTCATAAGGTGGTCGTCAACAACGTTTGCAAAATTATATGTTGGCATTCCGTCGCTTTTCAACAAAACTTGGTCGTCAAGTGTTGAATTTTCAACCGTGACATCGCCGAACACTTCGTCATGGAAAGTTGTTGTTCCGTCAAGTGGTATTTTTTGGCGAATGACATAGGGTTTGTTTGCTTTTAGATTTGCTTCAATCTCCTCGCGTGAAAGATTTCTGCAATGTCGGTTGTATCCAGAAGAAAAACCTTGTTCTTCGTTTTCTTTTTCTCGCTCTTTTTCTTCTTCGTCTTTTGTGCAAAAGCAATAATAAGCATGTCCGCTTTCGACAAGCATCTCTGCATATTTTTTGTATAACTCTTTTCTTTCGCTTTGAACGTATGGCCCATAATCTCCACCAACATCAGGACCTTCGTCATGAGAAAGGTGTGTTTGTTTGAGTGTTTCATAAATAACTTCTGTTGCACCTTCGACAAAACGGTTTTGGTCTGTGTCTTCAATGCGAAGAATGAACTTGCCATGTTCGTGGCGGGCAAAAAGATAACCATAAAGTGCTGTTCTCAAATTGCCAATATGCATATATCCCGTTGGGCTTGGTGCAAAACGTGTTCTTGTTTCCATTGTTTTCTCCTAATAACCTGAATTCTATCATACTTTTTGAAATCGTGCAATCAACATGAGAAAATATGTGAAAATTCTAGTAATTTATTTGTTGTGGTGTTATACTATAATTGATATTTACAAAGGAGATTATATGAAAAAGTTTTTTGCAGATTTCAAAAAGTTTATCACACGTGGAAACATTCTTGACATGGCAATTGGTGTTATTGTTGGCGGTGCATTTTCAAAAATCGTCACAGCGCTAACAAACAAAATTATTATGCCACTCATCAATTATTTGTTGTCGTTTGGAGGAGGTGAACTTTCTTCGGCATATACATTTTTGAGAAAGGCATATACGGCATCGGGGGAGGTTGACCTTGCAAATTCAATCTATATTGACTGGGGTGCATTCATCACAGCAATAATTGATTTCTTGTTGATTGCATTCACTTTGTTCTGCATCATCAAAATTGCAATGAAAAGCAGCGAGCTTTTGAGAAACACAACAAACAAGATTATCAAGAGCGCTCCAACAAAAGAAGAAAGAAAAGAACTCAAAGCAGCGGGCGTAAACTTGAAAAACCATGAAGAAATGAAAACCGCTCTCAATGAACTTCGTGAAAGAAAAGCAGCGGAGAAAGCGGCGGAAGAAGAAGCGAACAAACCAGCACCAAAACCAACAACAGAAGAATTGCTTGCAGATATCTTGGCAGAACTCAAAAAAGGGAACAAGGCCGAGAGTGAAGAAAAACCAGTTGATGAACAAAAATAATTAAATAAATCAAAAAACCATGAATTAATTTCATGGTTTTTTATTTTTCCCTTTTAACAAAAGACATTGGAGCAATTTGAAAAGTTGTTAATATTTTTTAAAAATATTTATTTTTTTTAATTAATTTAATTATTTTTTAATATTTTTTATTTATTTTTAATTATTTTCTTTTTTTAAATGTTTTCTTGGAACATGATTGAAAGAAGGTCTGGACCTGTGTGGGCACCAATGACTGGGCCAAGGAGGTTGACTATGATTGTTGGGTTTTCAATTTTTGCTTCAATAAGAGTTTTGAGCTCAGCAACTTGAGCAAAATTGGCTGAGCAGGTGATATAGATTGGAGTGTTTGGAACAATTCCATTCTTAACAAGTCTGTCAGCGAGCTTCATAATTGCTTTTTTTGTTCCAATAACTTTGTCAATTACTTGAAGTTTGCCTTCTTTGTCAAATTCAAGCATTGGGCGAAGTTGAAGCATTTTTCCAACTGTTGCAGCAAGAGATGAAATTCTCCCTCCGCGGCGAAGACTGTCGAGATTTCCAACATAGAAGCCAACATTCAAACGTCTAACGACATTTTCAAGTTCAACAACAGCATCTTTTGCCTCAACACCTTCATCTCTGAGTTTTCTTGCCCAGCCAAGAACCAAATCTTGTCCGCCAGTTGCACTTTTTGAGTCAATAATATAAATCTTGTTTTCATGTGTTGCGTTGAGTTCTTGTGCAACATGTCTTGCGATTCCACAAGTGCCACTGATTCCAGAAGACAAGGAAATGTGAATTATGTCTTTCCCTTGTTCTAAAAGTGAAAGGAAATATTGTTCCAAATCGTAGGGGTTGAGTCCTGCGGTTTTAAACTGTTTTCCAAGTTTGAGTTCGTTGTAGAAAAAGTTGTAGTCTTCAAGAGTTGAAAAATCGTCAAAATGAGTTATGTCGCCCTCAATATATACAAGGGGAATATAACTTATATTCATTCTTTTTAAATCTGTTTTGAATTCATCGCAACCAGAATCGGTTGATAGTGTAAATTTATTCATCTTTGCTCCTCATAACAAACGCCAAAACAACTGTTTTTGTTCCACCAACTGCTGTGCAAAGTGGGGAAAGGCGTGTGATTTTTGCTTGTTTGTTGGCAACCAGACTGATGCCTTGATATAATTTTTTTGCAGCAATTTCATTATTTGCATAAGAGATATAAACATTGTGTTCGTCTGTTTCTTCAACTTGTTCCGAAAACAGTTTGACGAGTGCAAATATTGCAATATCTTGACTTTTGAGAACTTGCAGGACATGAAGTTTTCCGTCATCTCCAACTTTTCCCAAAATGCATGGTTGAAGCGTGCCGGAAGATTTGAGTTCATAGGTGAGTCTTCCGCTCATGTTGAGATTGGTCGAATCTGTCGTGATGAAATAAGTTTCAATTTTTTCACGCAGTTTTTCAAGTTCTTTTGCTGTTTCAAAAACATTATGATTATCAACGAACTCAAGTGCCTTGTCAACCAAAATATTAATTCCTGCCGAACAAGTTTTTGAATCAAAAACAACATAATTTTTGTTTTTGACATCTCTTGCATATGTGCAAGCATTTGAATGAGTTCCGCTCATTGTGCCGCTCAAAGATATGTATAGCGTGTCATCACTGTGCATTGAGTCCAAAAAACCAAAGTTGTGGGGTGTCAACCCATGCGTGCGAATAAGTTTTTTGTTGTCGACCTGAGCACAGGCGATTCTTCTGTTTTTTTCGGTGTTTTGAAGACGATATTCACCTTGTGCCAAATGTTCGTCATACATCAAAAAATAGGGAATGGGTTGGCACATAATGCCTTTGCTTTGCCCCTCGTCATAATCCAAATCGCAAGAAGTATCAACAATAATTTTAAACATAAAAACATTATAACAAAAATTTGCTTGAATTCAAAATATCTACATAAAATTTATGATTCTTCGAGAATCTTTTTGAGACTTTGATTTTCTTCAATAATTTGAAAATAACAATATTTTAGTCTGCTTGAAAGGGTGTCGGCGGAAGTTGAGATGCCATCAATGTAGTCCGCGACATCTTTTAATGACAAACTTATTTCCAAAAGTTTTTCAGTGAGACGTGAAGAAAACGCTTTGTCAAAATTGGTTTTTGTTTCTTTTGTTGAACTGAGCAGGGTTGAGAGTTGATTTTTGATTTCGTTTGCGGTTGAAACATTTGTGTCGAGTGCCACTGACATGTCATAGAGCGAATCAAAGCAGTTTGAATAGCACATGAGTGCGTTGTTGAGAGCATTTTGCTCGCTTTGAGAAAATGAACCAGAAAGCGAGGTTGAGGAAACCTTGATTGCTAGAAGACGCGCACTTTGTCCTTGGGAAATAAGTTTTTCAACAACTTTGTCCGCATCGGACTTTTCTTTGTAGCCTGAGGCGAGAACATGAAAAATTCCGTTATCAAAATAGATGTATCCCGCAGCACCTTTGTCTTGAAAAGAGGCGGCACTTGTTCCGGCGCTCGAAAAGTTTGTTGACTGAAAAATCGAAACCGCATAGATTGTGTAGCCATTTTTCTTCATTTCGTTGTTGTTGGAAAAAGAAAATGAGCCAACAGTGATAAAGTTCGAAAAAAGCATTGCAAGCATGACGCAAAGCCCGAGTCCGACCAAAATTACAACAAAACTTAAAAACGTCCCTCCATTTGAACGATTTTTCTTTCTTTTCACCATGTTGTCTGGATAAAAATTTTTTGGCATATTTTGTTGCATCCTTGAAAACTATTCAATATTATGTTTATGCATGAAGGGCACAGATATGAATTGTGTCAAATTCGTGGACAACAAAGTTGTTTGCGGATAAACTAGAAAGTGGAGGAATTTATGGAATTAAAACCAATTTTTGACAGAGTGGTTATCAAACCCATCACCCAAAAAGAAAAAAAGTATGGCAGTTTGATTGTTGCGGCAGAGTCAACCGAAGAGCCAACTCAAGGCGAAGTTGTTGCCGTTGGAAACGGCATGCTTGGGGACGGAAAGCAGGTTGAGATGCAGGTTAAACCTGGCGACCGCGTTGCATACTCAAAATTTGCAGGAAGCACATACAAGATTGACGGCGAAGACTATGTTGTTGTTCGCCAAACTGACATTTTGGCAGTGATTGTTTAGGAGGGAATATGTCAAAAAAAATATTGCAAGGAAAAGACGCAAGACGCGCACTTGAAAAAGGTGTTAATCAACTGGCGGATACTGTAAAAATTACACTTGGGCCAAAAGGACGCAATGTTGTTTTGGAAAAAAAGTTTGCTTTGCCGCTCATCACAAATGACGGGGTGACAATCGCAAAAGAAATTGAACTTTGTGACCCATTTGAAAACATGGGTGCTTCAATTCTTCGTGAGGCGTCAACAAAAACTAATGATGTTGCAGGGGACGGAACAACAACCGCGTGTGTTCTCGCTCAGGCAATGATAAACGAGGGATTCGAAAAATTTGAGGACGGAGCAAACCCAATCATTTTGCGTCGTGGCATGGAAAAAGTTGTCAACTCTTGCATCATTCCAAAACTAAAAAGCATGAGTAAGCCTGTTCAAACAAATGAAGACATTTTCCAGATTGCAAGCATTTCTTGCGGAGATGAAGAAATCGGAAGTCTTATTGCGGACGCATTTAAGAAAGTGGGAAATGATGGAATCATCACTGTTGAAGAATCAAAAACAATGAAGACTGAGCTTAATGTCGTCAAAGGAATGCAGTTTGACCGCGGTTATATCTCGTCTTATATGGTCACAGACCAAGAAAAAATGGAGGTAAATTTTGATAATCCTCTCATTCTTGTCACAGACAAAAAAATCTCGTCCATTCAAGAAATTTTGCCGGTTTTGGAACCTGTTGCAAACTCGGGCGAAAAACTTTTGATTATTGCGGAAGATGTTGAAGGCGAACCACTCGCAACAATCATTGTCAACAAAATGCGCGGAACATTCTCTTGTGCGGCGGTCAAAGCACCCGCGTTTGGCGAAAAGCGTAAAGCGATTTTGGAAGATATTGCATTGTCTTGTGGCGCAACATTCATTTCAAGCGAAAAAGGCGATGAACTCAAAAATGTGACGGCGGAAGATTTGGGTCGAGCAAAATCGGTCAAAATCACAAAGGACAAAACAATTATTGTTGAAGGCGCTGGCGACAAACAAAAGATTGAAGAACGAATCAAACTTGTGAAATCTCAACTTGAACAAAATCCAAGCGTTTACGACAAAGAAAAACTTTTGCAAAGGCTTGCAAACTTGTCGTCAGGTGTTGCTGTCATTGAAGTTGGGGCGGCAACTGAAATTGAGATGAAAGAGAAAAAACTTCGCATTGAAGACGCACTTGCAGCAACAAAAGCAGCGATGTGTGATGGAATTATCATGGGTGGGGGAATTGCGCTTGTTCGCTGTCTTGAAGATGTCAAAAAGTTTGCTGAAACTCTTGATGGTGATGAAAAAATTGGAGCAGAAATTGTTGAAGATGCAATCAAAGCACCACTTCTTCAGATTTGCAAAAACTCAGGTTTTGATGGCAAGGAAATTTTGACAAATGTCTTGTCGCAAAGCACGGAATTTGGATTTGATGCACTCAAAGGCATATATGTGAATATGTTTGAAAAAGGCATTGTTGACCCAACAAACGTCACAATCAATGCTCTCGTTAACGCAACAAGTGTTGCTTCAACCCTGCTCACAACCGAAAGCATTGTTTGTGAAAATCCAGACGACGACAAAAAATGCCATTGCGACAAACACGAAGAATATTAATAATATTGAGATGGGCAATTTCATAAAACACTTGAAATTGCCTTTTTTTTGTGCTATCATTTTTTCAACATGGAGGTCTTATGGCAATGTATTGGTGGCAAGACGAAGATGCTGATGACGAAGAAGATTTGAATGCGGGTGCAAGAAAAGTTTATCTTGAAGAAAAAGGAATAAATGCAAATAGCCTTGCAAAACGATTTAATGAAATAATAAAAGCTCAAAGCCAAACGGTTGATGCTTCTTTGTATGCGGCAGATCGCGAATATAAAAGATTTTTGAGATATGTGAAAAAAGAGCAAGAATTGGAAGATAAATATCAAACTTATGTGGATATTTGGAACTCAGTTATATATAACATCAAAACATTTGGTTTTTATGAAGCCAAAGAAAGAGTGAATGTTGACCTTGACGGACTTGAAAATGCCAAGACTCAAAAAGAAAAATGGAAAGAAGATGCTTATAAGAAAACCTTGGGAGTGGGACCAAATGTAATTGAGGCATGGGCAAACTCCTTCGCAAATGCTGTTCACAAACATTCTCAAATTGAAGCACAATGGCAGAAAAAAGCAGACGAACAACTTGCAAAAGTTGAAAAGTTAAAAAAGTCACTTAATGTCGACACCACCAGTGAAGAAAAAGATGTCAAAGATCTTGCAGAATCATTTTCAAAAGATTACAAGACATTTGAACAAGCTTATCCAGAAGATGAATTTGTTGAAAAAATGAAAAAAATGATCACAAGTGCATATAATAAATATTTTGGTGTTGGAGCAGATTTAGTCATTGGCTTGGCAAACAAAATTGCGTATGGAACAACAACAAATGTATTCGCTGCAAGTGTGGCGCAAGATGAAGGAGTTGAAAGATAACAATGGGATTTTTTGATGTAATTCTCAAAAGCATCGGCTTTGATGTTGATGACGGAGAAAAGAAACAAAAGAAGGCAAAAAAACAAAAGACAGAAGTGGCCCAAAAACCTCAAATGTCTGCAAAGTTTAATTTGAGCAAGCCACAACAGCCAGAAGTCAAGGTTGAACAAAAACAAGAAGAACAACAAAGAATTGTTGAAAACGACAGCGGGCTTTCAGTTCAAGCAGAAATCGGAAAAAATATCGCAGTTTTTGCACCAGTTTCAGTTGATGAACTTGGCGGAATTGTTGACTTCACAAGAAAAAGACTTGCCGCAATCGTCAACCTTTCAAATCTCACAAACACCGAGATGGAAAAAGCACTTGATTTTTTGAATGGAGCAATGTATGCAATGCGTGGGCAAGTTTCAAAACTTGATGCAAAATTATATTTGGTTGCACCAGAAGGCACTGCAACAATAACAAACGAAGAATAAAAAAGGGTTGTTCTTTTTCGGTTGCGAAAAAGAACCAAAAAGCGTGGGGAATTTGGATTTTCCCCACACCCCTTGAAACCACCCTTGGCGGAGCGGGGCAAGGAGTCAACTCGATTGATATAAAAAAGAAAGATTTGTAAATCTGACAAATCTTTTTTTCTTTTTAATATCTTCGCTCGTGTCATTTCGACCTCGGGTTTCAACGCCTCGACCATTGGGGAGAAATCTTGTTAAACCTTTTTATTTGCATAAACACAAAAGAGTGTCAAGTGCAAGTGCATTTGAGAACGATGTTCTCAAACACTTGACACCCTTTTATTGTTTATGCATGTCGGCTAATAAGAAGAGTTAAGGCAAAGAATGCCATAACTCTTGAAGAAAGAATTTTTTGTAATAAGTTTTGATAGAAAAACACCCCATGGTTTTGTTCATGGGGGGTGGTCGGGAGTGTGTAAAAAGTTTATATATCTCTTCCGCAAATGTAATCGACCGAAACATGATACAAGTCAGCAAGATTGCAAACTATTTCAATCGGTATTTCTCTTTGATTATTTTCGTAACGATTATAAACAACTCTACTTACGCGCAAAAAATCCGCAACATTTTGTTGAGTGTAGTTGTTTTCTTTTCTTAATTCTTTTAACTTTTTTCCAATATCCATTGTTTTCACTTTACATATTGTACCAATATGGTAATAATATAGTTAAAATGTACCAAATCGGTACTAATTTTTCGGAGGCGAAAACATGATAAAAAATAAAACAGTGGCAATGACATTTGGGAAAAGATTGAAAGGATTGATGAAAGAGCGGGGCATCACAAATGCGGAACTTGCAGATGTGGTTGGAGTGAGCGAAAAGTTGGTTGAAAAATGGTGTGAAGGGGTGTCGGAGCCGAGAATTGACAAATTTGTGTTCATTGTGAAATTGTTTGGTGTTCGCATGGATTATATGTTGGGCGAGGTTGATGATTGTGATTGATGCAACAACCGAGCAATCAACCCATAATTTGTTGACGAAAGTTTTTGAAAAAGTATAATTGTTTTTGATGAAAAAATTTAAAGTTAATGTCAAGTTTGTTGTGACCTTTTGTGTTGTTGTGGCGTTGGTTGTTCTTTTTGACCAGTTGTCAAAATATTTGATTGGCGACAACTCATATGATTTTTTGAAAGGGTTTATTTCAATCGAGGGTGGACACAAAAACACAGGCGCGGCTTGGAGCATGTTTTCAAATGCAACGGTGTGGTTGATTGTGATTTCAATCATATTTTTGGCTGCACTTTTTGTTTTAAATCATTTTATCAAAAAGCCAAATCTTTTGTATTACATTTCTTTTTCAATGATATTTGGTGGAGCGATTGGCAATTTGTATGACAGAATTGCTTTTGGATATGTCAGAGATTTCATAAAACTTGATTTTATGAATTTTCCGATTTTTAATATTGCGGATAGTTTTCTTTGTGTTGGGGTTGTTTTGTTTTGTATATTTTTGATTTTTGTGGAGGCGAGAAGTGGAAAAGATAAATCTTCAAGTGACTCCAAATGATGCGAATATTCGACTTGACAAATTTGTTCTTGAGAACACAAGCGACATCACGCGTGCAAGAATAACAAATCTAATTCACGACGGCAAAATCTTGGTTGATGGCAAAGTGGTCAAAGCGGGGGAAAAACTCAAAACGGGGCAATGCGTGTGTGTTGAAATTCCAGAAGACAAAACGCTCAATCTTGCCCCTCAAAAAGTTGATTTTGAAATCTTGTATGAAGATGATGACTTGCTTGTCATCAACAAACCACAGGGACTTGTTGTGCATCCGAGTGCGAGTTGTGATGAAGCGACTTTGGTTAATGGGCTTTTGTTTCAAGTGAAAAATTTGAGCTCCATAAATGGTGTCGTCAGACCTGGGATTGTGCATAGGCTCGACAAAAACACATCTGGAGTTATGCTTGTTGCAAAAACAGATTTGGCACACATCAGTCTTTCAAGGCAAATCGAAACAAAGACATGCAAACGAAAGTATTACGCTTTGCTTGAAGGTGTTGTGAAGTTTGACGAAAAAGACATTGAAACAAACATTGCAAGAAATCCAAATGACCGCAAGAAAATGGCGGTTGTGCCAAAAGGGAAGGGCAAAGTTGCCATCACTCATATGGAAGTGAAAAAGCGTTTTGCACATTACACGTTTTGTGAGTTTTCTTTAAAAACAGGCAGAACGCACCAAATCAGAGTTCATGCAAAATATATTGGGCACCCCGTTGTTGGGGACGATGTCTATGGCAAAAAGGACACAAAGTTTGGGCTTTCTGGTCAACTTCTTCATTCGCACTACATCGAGTTTATGCATCCAAGAACTGGGCAAACTTTGAGTTTTGAGTGTCCGCTTCCGGACTATTTTCAAAAAGTTCTCGAAAAAATTTAGGTCTTTTTTGCGACAAAGTTTTTCGGATATAATTGTATTTTGTTTTGAAACTAACATATATTTTGATAGAATATCCTGAAGGAGATTTTATGAGTAATCCAAACACAAATTTAAAATTTAAAAGATTTATGAGTCTTGTTGCGTTTTTGGCAACAGTTCTTATTGCTGTCGCACTTGTTTTGCAAGTTGTTTTGCAAGCAGTTGGAGTTGAAGCGCAAGTGATTAGTGCGATGAGGCTTGTTGGCGAAATCATTGCCTATGTTCTTGTTATGCTCACTGCATTCATGTGGGTCAGAACAAAGAAAGGAGTTGTGTGGATTGTGCTTTATGCGGTTTGCGTGACAGCGATTATCACACTTTTGATTTTGAGATAATGGAAAGAAAACAAAAGACGATTTGGATAACAGTCTTTTCTGTTCTTGGAGCGTTAAGTTTGGGCTCACTTATTGGGCTCAAATTTTTGCGTGAATTCAAGTATGCGGTTTTTTCATTTGTTATTGTTTGGGGGATTGTTCTCACAGTCTTTCAAATTCTGCGACTAAAAGATTTCAAAAAACTTTTGGATGAAGACATGCCGCTCTATCTTGCCGAACTTCTCAACGCGGGGATAATCACTCGCGAACAATGTCTCAATCCAGGCAAACAAGAAAAAGATATGTTTTTGTCTGAACACATGAGCGAAATCAGAAAAAAAAGGTTTTTTATATCGCTGACAATAATAATTGCACTTTGGGGCGTGAGTTTGTTTTTTCTTTTTTGAAAATCAAGCCTAATCCCTTGTGTTTTATAAAAATTATGGTATACTTTATTTGCTAAATTTTAAGGAGAAATTATGGAATACAAATCAAAAAAATTAGAAAAAAATCAAATTGAAGTCGAATTTAAGTTTTCTCATGACGAATGGGAAAAAGCAACTGAATTTGCTTACGAAAAAAACAAAGGAAGATTCAACATTCAAGGATTCAGAAAAGGCAAAGCACCAAGAAAAGTGATTGAAAAACTTTATGGCGAAGGCATTTTCTTTGATGACGCGTTGGATGAAGTTTTCTCTCACGCATATAATGACTATCTTGAAACTGAAAGAGATGTTTTGCCAATCGCACATCCTGACATCAAACTTCAAAGTTTTGACGAAAATGGACTTGTTCTCGTTGCAACAATTCAAGTTGTTCCAGAAGTGACACTTGGCGCTTACACTGGTCTTGAATTCAAAAAGAACAAAGCAAAAATCAAAGAGAGTGATGTTGACGCAGAACTCGAAAGACTCCGTCAAAAACAAGTGCGCTTTGTTGAAGTTTTGGGAAGACCTGCTCAACTTGGCGACATGGCTGAAATTGACTTTGTTGGAAGCGTTGATGGAGAAAAATTTGAAGGCGGCGCTGCAAACAACTATAAACTCGAACTTGGCTCACACTCATTCATTGATACATTTGAAGACCAAATTGTTGGTATGAATGCAGGAGAAGACAAAGTTGTTAAAGTCAAATTCCCAGAAGGCTATCCAGAAGAGAAACTTGCTGGACGTGATGCAGAGTTTGCTGTCACTCTTCACAAGATTGAAGAAAAAGAACTTCCTGAACTTAACGACGAGTTTGCTTCAAGCGTAAGCGAGTTTGAAACTCTTGATGACCTCAAGGCAGACATCAAAGCAAAACTTGAAAAGAACCTTGAAATCAAAGTTGAACGCGAACTTGAAAATGCAATGGTTGACAAAATTGTTGACAGCAGTGAAGTTGAAATTCCACAAATTCTCATTGACCGCCAACAAGATGCTTTCATTCGTGACTTTGAACTCAGACTTCAATATCAAGGCATGACAATGGAAAGTTATCTCAAAGCAACCAACTCAACCATTGAGCAAATGAAAGAAACAACTCTTGACCAAGCAAAAAGACAAGTCAAAATTCGTCTTGTTTTGGAAGCACTTATCAAAAAAGAAAATTTGCTTGTATCAGAAACAGAATTAATGGCAAAAATCAAATCAATGGCAGACCTTTATAAAAAGGACGTTGAACAATACAAGAAACAACTTGGCGAAAGACAAATTGCTTATATGGAAAATGAAATGCTTATGGACAAACTTTTTGCATATTTGAAAGATAACAACATAATAAAGTAATTAGAGGTGACTATGTTAATTCCAATGGTCGTTGACCAAGTCAGTGGGGGCGAACGCTCATACGACATCTATTCAAGACTTCTTGAGGACAGAATAATTTTCTTGTCAGGGGAGATTAATGATGCAGTTGCAAACAGCGTTGTTGCTCAACTCATATACCTTGAAGGCAAAAACCCAGACAAAGATATATATCTTTACATCAACAGCCCAGGCGGAAGTGTTTCGGCGGGACTTGCAATCTATGACACTCTCAACTACATCAAGTGTGATGTTTCAACAATTTGCATTGGACTTGCTGCATCAATGGGGGCATTCCTTCTTAGTTCTGGAACAAAGGGCAAGAGATTTGCTTTGCCAAACAGTGAAATCATGATTCATCAACCTTTGGGCGGAGCGCAAGGTCAGGCGAGCGACATTGAAATTCAAGCACGACATATGCAAAAAATAAAGCAAAAAATCAACAAGATTTTGAGTGAAAACACATCTCAGCCACTTGAAAAAATTGAAAAAGACACAGATAGAGATTTTTATATGAGTGCAGACGAGGCAGTAAATTACGGACTTGTTGACAAAATCTTTGACAAAAGAAAATAACAAAAAAGTTTATGCTCACGAGTTTTCGCGAGCATAAATGCTTAAATTGGGTTTATTTTCAAGTTAATTGAAAATATTAAATTGAGGAAATTATGAAACAAAATGGCAATATGACATGCTCTTTTTGCGGCAAAAGCAATTCAAGTGTAAAAAAACTTATCGCAAGTCCAGACGGAAGTGCGTTTATTTGCAGTGACTGCATTGAGGTTTGCAAAGAGATAATCAAAGACGAAAATGTGACGAAGATTGAAAAAGAACTTGTTCTTCCTTCGCCAAAAGAAATCAAAGCAAAACTTGACGAATATATTGTTGGGCAAGACCAAGCAAAAAAAGTTTTGTCTGTTGCGGTTTATAATCACTACAAAAGAATTAACCACAACATTCTTGCAAAAAAACAAAACAAAGAAGAGAAAAGTGACGACATTGAGCTTGAAAAAAGCAATGTCCTTTTGATTGGACCAACAGGTTGCGGAAAAACACTTCTTGCAAAAACGCTTGCAAAAATTCTTGATGTTCCATTTGCTTCGTGCGATGCAACAACTCTCACCGAAGCGGGTTATGTTGGAGAAGACGTTGAAAACATTTTGCTCAAACTCATTCAAAATGCTGATTATGACATTGAAAAAGCTCAACGCGGAATAATTTACGTTGACGAAATCGACAAGATTGCGAGAAAAACACAAAATGTGTCAATCACACGCGATGTTTCGGGCGAAGGTGTTCAACAAGCACTTCTCAAAATCATTGAAAGCACGATTGCTTCTGTTCCACCACAAGGCGGACGCAAACACCCACAACAAGAAATGATTCAAATTGACACAACAAACATTTTGTTTATTTGCGGTGGAGCGTTTGTTCAACTCAAAGACATCATTGAAAAAAGAATGTCAAATTCAACTCTTGGTTTTGCCGCCGATGTCAAGACGAAAGTTGAAAAAGATGAAATTGACCTAATCAACAACATTCAACCCGATGACCTAATCAAGTTTGGACTTATTCCAGAGTTTGTTGGAAGACTTCCAGTTGTTGTTGGACTCAGCGACCTCAAAGTTGACTCTCTCAAAAGAATTATGACAACTCCAAAAAACGCAATCATAAAACAATATATCAAAATGTTCAAAATTGATGGTGTTGCGCTTGAATTTGAAGACGATGCAGTCGAAGCTGTTGCAGAGAAAGCGATTGAACTCAAAACGGGTGCAAGAGGACTGCGAACCATTATGGAAGAAGCAATGTTGGGGTTGATGTATGATATTCCCGACCAAAAAGATATTGAAAAAGTTGTTATCACGAAAGATTTCATTTTGGGGCAAAGCCCAGCAAAAATAATAAAGAAAAAAGCAACAGTCGCCTGACTGTTGTTTTTTTTGGAGTTAAAAATTTTTTAAATTTATTAAATTCATATTGACTAGGTCGTTCTTTTGCTATAAATGCAACCGCAATAATTTTGTTCATATAGGTTTTGTTGGCGCGCCATGAGTCGGCTGATTTTGTAGCCATCGCGTTTCTTGAAGTCGGACGGGAGCCACTTTGTGTCATTGGTTTCAAGCGATAGTCCAATTTGATTTAACCATTCCGCGTTTTTGTAGGGACTGACAGAAAGAGTTGAGCAAAAATAGTCAAATGTGTTTTTTTGTGCACATTCAAGTGTTTTTGCAAGACGGAGTTTGTAGCAAAGATAACATCTTTTACCTCCTTCTGGTTCGTTTTCAAGACCTTTTGCAATTGTTTTGTAATCGTCTTGGCAAAAACCAATTTCGACAAATTTTATGTTGTCGCCCAAAGTGTTTAGATGGTTAATATATTTGATTTGTTCATTTTTGCGTTTTTCATATTCGTCAATCTCGCTCATATTTGGATTGTAATAAAATATTGTAAGGTCAAAATATTGTTTTAATCTATCAATACACAAGGTCGAACAGGGTGCGCAACACGAATGGAGCAAAAGCGTTGGCTTGTTGCTCAAGTTGTTTATTATTTCAGTAAACTGTTTGTCATAATTGATTTTATTCATGTTTTTATTTTAGAATACGGAAAAAATAAGTCAACAATAATTGAAAAAGTTTGAAAAATATGTTGAAAAATAAAGTTTAGTGATATATACTATACATATAGAAATTTTATCACTATGGAGAAAGTTATGGATTTTTTCAAACAGTATGGTTGGGTCGTTATTGCCATTGTTGCTTTTTTCTTGATTGTAATTATTGCGATCAGTTATAAGAACAAGCAAAAAGCAAACAAGAACAAAACTAATGTTGTTCGCTCACAAGAAGACAACCAAGAGACAAAGAAAAACACGGAACCGGTTGTTGAACAAAAAGAAGAAGTTGGCAAAGAGATTACAAAAGAAGAACAAGTTGAAGAAAAGGCGGCAGCAAAAGCACCAGCAAAAAAATCTGCGACCAAAAAAACAACTGCAAAAAAAGAGATTGCCAAAGCAGAAGTTGTGACCGAGGGAAAGGCAGAAGAACAGGCGGAAAAAGTTGAAGAAGAAAAACAAACAAAGAAACCTGCTGCAAAGAAAGCCACGGTGACAAAAACAACAAAAAAGGTTGAAGAAAAAGCAGAAGAGTCTGTTGTTGAAGAAGGCGAAAAATTAGCCGATGAAACAACCGAAGAAAAAAAGTCAAAAGGACCACACAACTACCGCGTTGTTTATGACAAGGAAGAAAAACTTTGGAAACTCAGAAAAGATGGTGCAAAACGCGTCATAAAAAGCTTTGCAACAAAGGCTGAAGCACTTGAATATGCAAAAGACCTTTCTGAAAGAAACGACATGGGTCTCACCGTCCATAAAAAAGACGGAAAATTCCAAAAAAAGAAATAACATGAAGTGACCCAATCGGTCACTTTTTTGCAATAAAAAATTCCACAAAAACAAGGAGTGTTTATGAAAAAGTTTTTTAGATTTTTGATTGTTTTGATTATTATTGTTGGTGGTTGTGCGGGATATTTCTTTCTTGCAAACAACAAAATGATGGTGAGTGTTCTTAAAGCAGATAAGGACACACTTTTAACCACTCTCAACAATTCAATAAAAAAAGTCCATGGATATGGCAATTTCAACTTTACTTACAAAAGTGAAAACAAAACCACAGAAACAAAACAAACAAGCCAAGTTTTGATTAAATTTGATGGCGAAAAAAGATATTTTTCAGCTGAAGTCACAGAAATTGTTGGCGACAAAACAACAAATTGTTCATATTATTGTGAAGCAACAGGAGACGTTGCAACCATATATAAAACATCTGGTGAAGAAAAGACACAATACAAGAGGACTTGGGATTTGGCAGTTGCAGAAGTGATGGATGGCCGTATCGCAAATGTGATTTTGCAAAATGATTATGCCATAGCAAAAGAAGATTTTGACAAAAATTTCAAATCTTCAAAAGTGACATTTAGTTTCAAACCTTTCTATTATGGAGCACAGATTGAATCCTCGGGTGTGAAAATGGATGTTAGCAATCGTGGAATTTTGAGAAAAATTGATTTTCATGAAGTCACTCTTGGAGTTGAGGTGAATAGAACACTCATTGTGAACAAGCCGGGCAAAGCAGTTTCAATCAATGCCATCTCGGAAAAGGAAGCAGCCGCCTTTAAATCTGTGGCGTGATGTAAAACAAAAAAACCTTTCGCAAGAAAGGTTTTTTTATGTGGCGGAACATACAACAAGTGTATGAGAATCCGCCTCTAACAAAAAATACCTTACGGCATTTTGTTGGCGCAGAGAGGCGGAACGCGCAAAATTCATTTGCACGAGAATCCTTGCTCTGCAAGTTGGCGCAGAGAGGCGGAACATACAACAAGTGTATGAGAATCCGCCTCTAACAAAAAAATGCCTTACGGCATTTTGTTGGCGCAGAGAGGCGGATTTGAACCGCCGGAACATTTCTGTTCACCTGTTTTCGAGACAGGCACATTCGACCACTCTGACATCTCTGCAAGCGAGTTTATAATAACATTTTATTAATTTTTTGTCAAATGTCAGGAGGGTTTTAACTGTTGACATTATAAAAATATTTTATTACAATATAAAAAGGAGGTATTGGTATGGCAAATTTAGATGAATTATATGAATCATTACATTTTGTAAATAAATTAGACCATATGTCAAATGTTGTTTTTAAGGGCTTCTCATCTAATAATAGCATTGTTTGTAATTGTAATTGCCATTGTGGAGATGATTGTGGTAATGGTGGTATTGGAGATCATTGCGACTGTTTTTGTGATTATGACTGTGACTGCGATTGTGACTGCGATTGTGACTGCGACTGCGATTGAAAAATTTTTTGCTTAAAGAGGTTGTATGAATTTTAAAACATGCTGGCTGACGGTGAATAGGGCTTGTAACTTAAGATGTTGTTGGTGTTATGCGAGAAAAACCAATTATGTTGGCGCAGATATGACTTTAGCAGATGCAAAAAAAGCTATTGATATTTGCAAAGATTTAAGAATAAAAAAGATCATTTTAATTGGTGGTGAGCCAACATTGCATGATGGATTAATTGATATTATTAAGTATGCTAAAAACTATGATATGACTACTGCGCTAGTTACAAATGGTATAAAACTTTGCAATGAAACATATGTCGATCAATTGATTGATGCTGGTTTAAGTCAAATTAGTATTTCCTTAAAAGGGCATGATCGCGAAAGCTTTAAAGAAATAACAAATGCGGACTCGTTTAATTATTCTTTGTCAGCGATTAAATTATTATCAAGAAAAAATATAAATTTTAATATTTCAATGGTTATTACACTTGATAACATTAATACATTTTTGAAGGGTATTGAAAAATCGATTCAAGCAGGTGCTAAAAGATTTTCGCTATCATTTTGTTTTGATTTTAATATGCGTGGAGAAAGCAATGAGGAATATATAAAGCACAACAATCCTTATTTGCTCGCCAAAAAGTTTAAAACAATATATCCAAAACTTCATAGTTTAACTCATGGAAAATTTAATTTATCGCAATCGTTGCCGCTATGTTGTTGGGATTCTGATTTAATAAAGCTTATGGATGCACGTCATCAACTATCATCTATATGTCAATTGCTAGGGAGAGGGGGATTAATTTTTGAAACAAATATGGATGTTTTTCCTTGCAATTCAATGTACCAATTGAAATTAGGGACGTTGGGTAAAGAATTTAATAACGCTAAAGAACTTTTAAATTTTTACGAATCAAAAGATGTGGTTAAAATTTATGATAAATTATGTGCGCCACCAAGTGAAAAATGTGTAACTTGCGATAAGTATGAAAAATGTGGTGGTGGATGCGTGACGTTTTGGACAAATTTTAATTTTAAAGAATTTGAACAAATGAAATATGAAAAAGGAGGATTTTATGAGTAGAACAAACAGAATTATTTGCTATGTTGTGGCGATGATTATGCTTATATGTGTTGCTGTTTTGATGTTTGGCTGCAAGAATACAAAAGACGACCAAACAACGGTCATGAATATGTCAATCAACCCAGAGGTTGAATTTATTCTTGACAAAAATAACAAAGTTGTGTCAGTTTCGGCAAAGAACGATGAAGGCAACTTTATTATTGCAAAAGCAAGTTTTGAAGGAATGAGTGCAGAGGAGGCGGCAAAACTTTTTGTCAAAATCTCAAACGAAAATGGTTTTGTTGCAGAAGTTGGCGACCTCAAAGTTGAAATTTCTGGAGAGCAAGCAGAAAAATTATTCAACAGCGTCAAGGCAAACGTGGAGGTTTATCTCGGTGAAGAAGGACTCAATGTTTCGGTGAACCTTGAAAAAATCAGCAGAGAAGAACTTGAAAATTTGCTTGAAAGTTGCATGAAAGAACTTTCTGATGAACAAATCAAAGCACTCAAAAACGATGAGATTATTGCAAAACTCAAAGAAATGAGAGACCAAACAAAAGATCTCAACACACAAAAACTCAAAGAAATGTATTATGAGTTCCGCGCTCAAGCAATTGAAAAAGCAAAATTTGATGCATATATTGAGGTAATCAAAAATTCAAACATATTCAACAAAGACCAAATTATTGCATATTATAACGAACTAACACAAAAAATTGATTCAATGCAAAAATCGTTTGTCGATGCATTTTTGTCGGCAAAAAGCGAATATCAACAAAAAATGCAAGAATTTATTGCTGCAAAACAAGAATTGCTTCAAGCAAGAATTGATGGTGCGACAGAAGAAATTTTGAGACAGAAAGAACAAGCACTAAAACTTGTTGAAACGCATCTTGACGCAGCGGAAAGAGCGGCAGAATCGGCAATCAAAAATGTAAAAGCAACTTTTGAAACCGTTAAGACAACTTTGAAAACAGCACTTGATGCAGTGATGAAGAGTTTGCCAGATTCAATCAACGGAAGCATAAAAATTGAAACCGATAAAGTCAAGGTTGAATTTAGTGTGAAGTTCAAATCAGATTATGCCGAATATATCAAAGCGGATTATTGGGACGGACTTGCTGTTAACGTTGCTTAATTGATTGAGGGCAAAAGGAATTATGAAAACATCGCCTTCATGATAATGGTCAACACGAAAACGTTGAAATATTAGACTGAAAGAACGCGATTAAGTTCATTGATAAGTTTTTGCTTGTTTTCATCTGACATCGGTGTCAGTGGAAGACGGAGAGCGGGACCAATCATGCCGAGATATGAAAGGGCAGTCTTGGCGGGAATTGGGTTGACTTCAACAAATAAAGTTTTTATGAGTGGGAGAAGTTCAAATTGAATTTCTCTCGCTTTTTTTATGTCTTCACAAAAGTATGACGAACAAAGTTCGGACATTTGTTTTGGAACGACATTTGACGCGACCGAAATAACACCCGCGCCGCCGAGAGCAAGAATTGAATATGTCAGCCCGTCATCGCCAGAATAGACTGTCAAATCGTCACCGCAAATTCTGATTATTTCGGTGATTTGCTCAATGTTTCCGCTTGCTTCTTTGACGGCAACGATATTTGGAATTTTGCTCAATGTTTTTAGCGTTGTGGGCAAAATGTTGACGCCCGTTCTTCCTGGCACGTTATATAGAATGATTGGAAGACGAGTGGAGTTTGCGATTTGTGTAAAGTGGGCGACAAGTCCGCTTTGTGTTGATTTGTTGTAGTAAGGCGTGACATGGAGCAGTCCGTCAACGCCAAATTCTTCATAGCGCCTGCTTTTTTGGGTCGCAACACAAGTGTTGTTTGAGCCGGCTCCGGCAATCACTGGCACGCGGTGGTTGACATAATCAACCGCGAATTTAATCACTTCGTCACACTCGTCTTGTGACATGGTTGCTGGTTCTCCCGTTGTGCCCAAGAAAACAAGAGCGGAAACGCCGTTTTCAATTTGATTGTCGATTAGTTTTTTAAAGGCCTCAAAATCAACTCTTGTTCCGTCATCAGAAAAAGGTGTGACAAGTGCGGTTGCAACACCGCGAAAAAGCATTTTTTTCATATAATCTCCTATAAAAGCAAAGGTTGAATTTGCTTTGATTTGTCAGCGTAAGCCAAAGTGTCCTCAATTTTTGACCAATCGCAAATGAGTGATTTTGGTTTGTTTGTTGGGTCGTCTTGACCAAAAGGGACAAAGAAAACATTTTTTGCTGACAATAATTTTGCAATGTTTTCAAGATTAAAACCGAGTGCATCGTTTGTTGATATGCCAAGAACGATTGGTTTGTTGTTTCTCATGAGTGATTTTGCAACCATTGTGACTGGGGTGTCAGAAATGGCGTTTGCAAGTTTGGACAAAGTGTTTCCAGTGCAAGGTGCAACGACCAAAACATCAATCATATTTTTTGGTCCAATAGGTTCAGCATCTGTCATTGTTTTTATTGGTGAAATCCCAGTAATTTTTGTCACTTTGTCTTCAAAGTCTTTTGCTGTCCCAAAACGCGTGTCGGTGTTTGAAACTGACAAAGAAAAAATTGGGATAACTTTGTATCCTTTGTCAACGAGGTTTTGAATTTCTGGCAAAATTTTTTCATGAGTGCAAAATGAACCGGTTATTGCAAATCCGATATTCCTAAACATAATTATTTTCTCCTGTGATGTTTTCTAATAGATATTTTGCGGCTGTGACTTTTGCGTATTTTTGAGGAAGAGCGGGTGCGGGGACAAACTCAAAATGTGTGGCAAGAGCTGGGTCAATGGAATTTGTTGACGCGGTTTCGATGTAAATCGTGTCGCGTGCGATTTTTCCAAAGTTTTGTTCATCAAAAATCGTTTTTGGAATTGTGTTGATAATCACATCATATTCGTGCAAGTGGTTCAAAAATTGTTCTCCGAAATAGCAAGTTTTTGAAAATGAAAAACATTCTGGGAATTTATCTTTGTTAAATCTGACCACTGCATAATTCACTCCAAGCCTTCCCAAGATGATTGCCATTGCTTTTGCAATTCGCCCAGCCCCAATAATGAGAACATTGTTTTCAAAGATTGACTTTGGCGAATGTTCCAAAATTAGTGCCAACACTCCCTCAGCCGTGATGTTTGCATTTTTTGTTGTAAAAATTTCATCATTCATGAGATTGTGATAAGCAATTTCTTTGTTATTTATGATTTCTTGATGTTTTTCAGATATTTTTCCACAATATAATGATATTTTGTTGGGAAGAAGATTAATTTCCTCGTCAGTCCATTTTTTTGCTGGCGAGAAAATTAATGCGTCACCCAAGCCAATTTTTTCAAGTGTTTTAAAAGAAAACTTTTCTGTGATTTGATTTCTTTCATTCAAAAGCGACATAAGAATTTGATTTCTTGCGTCATTTGTGTCAATAAAATATGTCATTTTTCCTCCATAAAACAACCTATGAGAAAATATGAGTTTGTGTGACATTGCACGCACAAAAAATTTGTTGCAAAAATATAATTTTAGTATGGAAAGCAAACATTATTTTTTAAGTGCAAACACAAATGAGGGATTTTGCAATTATTTTGATTTTGCCACAAGTCCTGCCCGTGACGGATATGTTTATATCCTAAAAGGAGGCTCAGGCACAGGCAAAAGCACACTCATGAAAAATGTTGGCAAGTTCTTTGGCGGGTTGGGTGAGAGCATTGAATATTTTCATTGTTCCTCTGACCCTGAGTCACTTGATGGTGTTTTGTTGAAAGAAAGGAATGTCGCCATTGTTGACGGCACAAGTCCACATGTCAGGGAAGCAAACATTCCAGGGGCTGACTCAAAAATCATCAATCTTGGCGAGTCCATTTCTGACAGCATTCGAACAAAAAGAAAAGAGATTGAAAAATTATACATAAAGAAAAAACATGCTTATTCATATATTGAACAAATTCTTGAAGTTGTTGGCAAATTATATGAAATCAATGCCAAAATTGAAAAAAATTCGCAAAAAAGCAATGATTTGGATAAATTATTTAACAAATTTATTGAAAAAGTGTGTGGCGACAAACTTGAAAAAGAGGGCTGTGTTCGCCACTTGTTCCGAACAGTTTTGAGTGATGACGGAGAAAAAAACTTTGATAAAGACAACGCTTATAAAAAAGTTTTGAAAGCAAGACTCGGAGTGAATGATGCAACTGAATTGTTTTTTGGACTATCAGAAGTTTTTGAGCAACAAGGATATGAGGTGATATGCTTTCATGACTATCTCAGTCCAAAAAACATTGAGTCTTTGTATTTGCCGGAGCGGGGTGTGTTGATTGAGCGAGCGTCCGAAAAACTAAATCTTGGAAATTGCCCAAATCTCGAACTCTATGTCAATAATGAATTTATGATTGACGGAATGCTGGCATTTGCCACAAAGTTTTTGGCAGTGGCACGTGGACATCATTTTGAAGTTGAAAAGATATATCGAGGCTATGTTGATTTTTCAAAACATAAAACCATTACCAGCGAAATCATATCAGACATAAAAACAAATTTTCCGATAAATTAACTTCAGTCAAGGTTTTTTCATATTATGCATAGGTTCAAAAAAATTTTCGGAGAAACAAATGGTGGTTGTTCACAAATACGGGGGGTCGAGCGTTTCAACAACAGAAAAAATCACGGCGATTGCAAAACATTTGCATGCTTGTCATGAGTCGGGCGAGGAACTTGTTGTTGTGGTTTCGGCAATGGGTGGAACAACAAACAAACTCATTGCTCTCTCAAATGAAATTACAGACACTCCAAACAAACGAGAACTCGATGTTCTTCTCTCAACAGGAGAACTTCAATCTGTCGCACTGCTTTCAATCGCGCTGCATAAACTTGGCGAGCGGGCAGTGTCTCTCAGTGGTGGTCAGGCGGGATTTTTGACAAGCAGCGACCACACTCATGCATATATTGAAAAAATTGATGTAAAAAGGATAAAAAAGCACCTTTCAGAAGGAAAAATTGTTGTTGTTGCAGGATTTCAAGGCGAGGACATTTTTGGCGACATAACAACTTTTGGGCGTGGTGGCTCTGACACAACCGCGACTGCACTCGCCTCAAGTCTTGGGTGTGCTTGCGAAATTTATACAGATGTTGAAGCGGTGCATAGTGTTGACCCAAGAATATTTGAATTCGCCAAAAAACTGCACGAAATAACCTATTCTGACATGATGGAAATGGCAGTGTGCGGTGCAAAAGTTTTGGAACCAAGGAGTGTTGAACTTGCGTGCAAATATCGTGTTCCGCTCTATCTTGGAAAAACACTTGAAGTTGATAAAACAAAAGGAACTTGGATTATGGAAAATGTGAATATTGAACATATGCCAATCCGTGCAATAACACAAAAAGACCGATATAATGCGGTTGTTCTCACACTCAACCGCTACGACACAAAATATTGGAGTGCAGTCTACAAGCTTTGTGAGAGTTTGACAAACTATGAAATGCTTTCCTCAATCATATCAGGCGAAAAAGCAATATTTTCTTTTGGAGTGCTTGATGGGGCACTGGAAGAAGTTAAACAAAAAATACAAACAGAACTTGGAGAAAGCATTGGTGCGTTGATTCGTGGCGGTGTTGTTGAAATCCATAGTGGTTTGGCAAGAATTTCGCTCGTTGGCATTGGGCTTGCAACACACACAAAAATCGCAGCGCTTGTTTCAGAAATTTTGATTGAAAATCAAATTGAATATGGTTTTGTTGCAAATTCGGAAATTTCTTTGTCGTTTACGGTTGATGAAAAGCATAAACAAAGAGCGATTGAAATTTTGGCAAAAAGATTTGAATTGTGAGGCGTGATGAAAAAAATTAATTTGGCAGTGGTCGGCGCCACTGGAATGGTTGGCGGAAGTTTTCTCAAAGTTTTGGCGGAAAAAAAATTGCCGATTGCAAACATTTATTTGTTTGCGAGTGCAAAGAGTGAAGGGAAAGTGCTTCACTTTTTGGGGAAAGAGGTTGTTGTTGAAAAACTCGCCGAAGAAAACATCAAAAACAAAAAAATTGATTATGCGCTTTTTTCTGCTGGTGGGTCAAGATCGGAAGAATTTGCTCCAATATTTGTTAAATATGGTGCAACGGTGATTGATAATTCAAGTTTTTGGAGAATGGATAATAATGTTCCGCTCGTTGTTCCGCAAGTAAATCCAGAAGATGCGTATCAAAACCACGGCATCATCGCAAATCCAAATTGCTCGACAATTGGGGTTGTGGCGCCACTCAAAGCACTTGACCATCTTTTTGGCTTGGAGGAAGTGGATTATGTGACATTTCAAGCAGTCAGCGGAAGCGGAATGAAGGGGGTGCTTGACCTTGCTCGAACAACAAAAGGCGAAAATCCTGAGTTCTACCCATATCCAATCTTCAATAATTGCATTCCGCAAATTGACGATTTTTGTGACAATGGTTTTACAAAAGAAGAATTAAAAATGGTGAACGAAAGCAAGAAGATTTTGAAAAAACCAAATCTAAAAGTTTCGGCAACTTGCGTTCGTGTGCCGGTTGAAAATTCTCATTCAATTTCGGTTTCTGCAACTTTCAGGAACGATGTTGATATTTGTTCTGCAAAAGAAGCACTAAAAAATTATCCGTCAATCATTGTTCTTGATGACCCAAAAAAATCTGTTTATCCAGTTGCAACCCATGCCACGGGAACAGATGAGATTTATGTTGGGAGGTTGAGGCTTGATTTGAACAATCCAAAACGAGTCCACTTTTTCACTGTGTCTGACAACATTCGAAAAGGTGCAGCATCAAACGCGATTGAGATTCTTGAACTTTTGCTTAATAAATAGTTTAAAAAAGACGAGGCTAAACAACCTCGTCTTTGTTTTTGTCTTTGTTCTCGTCTAAATCTGATTTGAGAATGTCGGGAACATTTGGCTCGGTTTCTTGGTTTGGCATTTGAGCGATGTTTTCTTCAACTTGAATTTTCGCGATTTCGATTTCTTGTTCTTTTTTGCCAATTGCCGTGTCGATTGATTTTCCAAACACAACAAAGCGGCAGAACAAATATTCGGTTGCAAAGTTGATTATCATCGTTCCCGCAAGAACAATATATTCATTCCAGCCAATTCCCGTCAGAGCATTGCTCCACCAAGTTGAGAGCGGTGTGAAAACAACATAGTATGCAGCAACTTTTGCCATTGCGATTGGAATGTTGTTTGCGGACTTAAAAGTAAATTTTCGGTTGAAAGTGAAATTCCACACAACCGAGAGAACAAGTCCCACGAGATAGGCGATCCAATAATCGATTTTTGCCACTTCATTAAGAAGCGTTGTTGTTCCAAACTGAATGATGCCAGCGGAGCAAGTGAATATGAGATATTTAAAAAATCTCAGAATTTCTTTCTTTTTGTTTTTTTCCATGTGTGAGAGTTTACACAAAAATTTTTTTGTTGTCAAATTTTAATCCAAAATGTTGTTTGGAGTGGCTTTGTTGAACCTTGGATTGAAAAATGAAACCAACGCAAGCACAAGCAAAAGGCTGCTTATAATCAAATAATATATGTTTTTGCGAACAACAAAACTTGAAAGCAGCAAAATGAATGATGCAAAAAAATAACCCTTGCTTCGTTTTCGGTTGAGTGCAACACTCAAAATTTCGTGTTTTGAAGGTCGAGTGTCAGCAGGGATTTTTGTTTTGATTTCGGGAAAGCAATCATAAAACTTAAGCAGTTTGTGAAAAGTATCAAACTTGTCCAATATCACAATTTCAAAATCTTGAAAATGCTTTGCAAGTTTGTGGACTTCGGGGTCAACGCTTCCAGTCGTAATGACAACTTTTTTGGGATTTTCCTTTTTTGCAAGATTCAGGCAAAAAAGCAAGTTGTCACACGAAAAGTTTTGATAGGTATAAAAGGGTAATAGCACAACTTTTTTGTCCGGATTTTCAACAACAACAAAGCGACTTTTTTTGGTTGCTTTGTGTTTGAGGGATGCAAGTTTGTGAAAAAAGTTTAGGTTTTCTTTGTCTTCTGAAAAAAGAAATGTCAGAGTTGTTTCTTCAATCTGTTTTTCAAGTTCTTTCTTGTTTCCATTTTTTGCCTGTTTTCTTTTTTTTATAAAAAACAATCCAACTTCCACAAGAGCAGAACAAAGAAGTGAGCAGACCAGTGCGATGACCCAGTCTCTCACAAAATATCTTATCCACACAAACGAAACAACAAATTCCAAAAAGACACGGGCGAGCGTGCTAATTATAGTAAATATATTTATATTCTTAATAAAGTTTTTCATATACTATTTATAGACACTTTTCCGTGTTTTAAACAGATTTAAAAAAATCAAAAATTTTCGAGATATCCATATTGACAAAATCCTCACAAATGCTATAATATTTCAAAAAAGGAGACAAACAATGGTAGGAATTGTAACTAGTATTGTTATTGGAACGCTCGCTGGCATGGCCGTTTCTGCAGCGGCAGCCATATACGGATCGGTGAAAGGTGCACCACGTGATAGAGCTGCAAAATTGCAGAAAAAAGCATACGAGGGAAAACTCACAGGAAAAAGACTTAACAAAGCGCTTGTAAGGAACTATAAAAGGCAAATCACTGCACTCAAGTGGGGACGTATGCCATTGATGGAAAAAGTCAACTCTTTTTCTTATAAAGTTAATCGTGATGATGATTTTGCTGATCTTTGGGAAGCAAATAACACAACAAAAAAAGACAAAAAGAGCATGAAAAAACTTGCTATTTGCAAATCAAAAATCAAAATTGCTGAATTGAAAAGCAAAAAAGTTGGCAAATGGCAAAAGCAAAGAGATAAAATCATCAAGTCTTATGGCATTGGACCAATGAAAGAAATGGGTTGGATGGAATCAATGCCTAAACTCGGTGGTGGCGAATTTGTCAACAGAATAAAAGGCTATGGAGCAAAAGAAGGTGGCATATTTGTCGGGGGCGTCGACAATGAGATCAGATATCAAATGGCAGCAACATCTGATGACACAAAAGGCTATGATCCAAGTGATTTGTTCCAAAAGGCTCAAACACAATTCAGAAATGGCATGCCAACAACTCGAGCAACATTCAAAAGATTTGGTGTGAACTATCCAATCACTGCAGGTCTTGTTCCTGATAGATTTGTTGTTGGGAGCAATAATACGATGTTTAGCTTATCAAAACTTGTTATTTTGGCAAATGCATGTTCAAAACTTTCTGAGAACAAGGACATGAAGAAGGTTCAAGTAATTGATGATGTTGCAGCCAAAAACGACAAAGTCAAATATTTGACCAGATCACAATTTGCTCAATATGCTTCGGAATATGTCAATTCAAAATCTGGCAAAATTGGTCTTGATGCTCTAAAAAAACTTGATTGCGAACAAGCACAAGCAATTCAAGACACTTTGAGCAATTATGTTGCAATTTATAAAACAGATATCGAGAAATAACAAACAAAAAGAAAACGCGGAAAAATGATTCCGCGTTTTTTGTTTTTGCTTGTCGAATTTGGCAAAATTTGAGGTTTATATTTTTTGATATAATTGACACAATAATTTTTTGTTTATATAATGTTTTCTATGAATCCAGGATTTTACATAGGAAAACTGCATATTGCGTGGTATGGTGTTTTGATTGCGTTTGGAATGCTTGTCGCAATTCTTCTTTGCATTCCTGACGTCAAAAAAAGAGACATAAAAATGGACGAGATGATAAGTCTTGCTCTTTGGGTTATTCCATTTTCAATCATTGGTGCAAGACTATATTATGTCATCTTTTATACTCATGACTACACATTTGCCGAAATGTTCCGAATTTGGGACGGAGGCATGGCAATTTATGGCGGCGTTATTGCAGGTGCGCTCACAATCATAATTTGGTGTGTGATAAAAAAGAAGAGCATCGCGGGTTTTATGGATGTTATTGCGCCGAGCCTAATCATTGCTCAATCAATTGGCAGGTGGGGGAATTTCATCAATCAAGAAGCTTATGGTTATGTGGTTGAAAATCCGCGTTTGCAATGGTTTCCATACGCCGTATACATTGAGGCGGACGCGAGTTGGCACCTTGCAACATTTTTCTATGAAAGCATGTGGAATTTGGTTGGATTTGCCATTCTTATGGTCATTTTGTATTTTGTTAAAAACAAAGGCGCAGTCGTTGCGTCATATCTTGTTTGGGAAGGAATTGGCAGGGCAATGATTGAAGGACTGCGAACGGACAGCCTTTATATTGGAAATTCTGGGATTCGCGTTTCGCAACTTCTCAGCATTTTTATGATTATTGGCGGACTTGTGTGGATTGGCTTTATTATATATAAGGATATAAAGCAGAAAAAACAAAATGGAGGAGATAATGAAGCAAGACAAAGAAAAAAACAGACGGGAAAATGAGTATCTTATTTCCATCATAACAAAAAAATACGAGGACGAACTCGCTGAAAAAGACAAGGAGATAACAAGACTTCGTGTTGAGGTTGAAGCACTTCGTAGCGGTCAAAAGCACCTTGCCTCAAAAAAAGCGAGCATTTCAAATGCACTTGTTGCTGCTGTTGACAAGGCAAAAGAGATTGAAAATAGTTCCAAAAAAGTTTATGAACTAAAAATTAATCAACTTTCAGCTCTTCAAGCACGCTGGGAAAAACTTCTCGAAGAAATGCTAAAAAAATATCCAAACCTTGTTGAAACCGAAAATGTTGCTCACATGGTGAAGAAGTTCAAGGATTCAATGCTCGAAGTGATGTCGGGGGACTTTGATATTCCAAAGATGTCAAAGGAAACAACGAGCGGCGACCAAATTCGCTCACTCCTCAGCCGTGTCAACAAAACCAAAAAGAAAGAAGTTGTCAAAATTGAAAGAAAAAAACAAAAACAAAAGTCGGTCGAAAAACAAACTCGTCCAGAAGGGCTTGACAAGCCAACTCTAATCAAGCCGATTGTAAATATGAGCATGGATAAAGATGAGGGGTTTGAAACGCTTGCTGACAAATTCCTCAGTGTTGATGAAGAAGAGGAGAGTGTTGGACTTAACAAAGCGGTATGTTCAAAAGTTTCAAAAAACGATCCATATGCCTATCCCGATGTCAATGAAAGTGGATTTGACCTTGAAGAAGCGGTTAATCCAAAAGATGACTTGGAAGAAATTATGAAATCATTTGATTTCTATGAAAACTAATTATGTGTTCTTTTTCGAGATGCGAAAAAGAACCAAAAAGCGTGGAGGGTTGCGATTCCCTCCAC
>OKWJ01000549.1_pt1 | contig 43432 bp, 26 predicted proteins | sample 1607121 | NCBI WGS metagenome assembly OKWJ01 (sample SAMN04414080, study PRJEB24778) | human gut metagenome | material: faecal | host: Homo sapiens | reverse complement strand
TCTAAATAATGTTAAAAAACTATCCTTTTAGCATTATTTTTCATTTATTTTTAATTAATTTAAATTATTTTTTAGCGAAGAAGTCACTTTTTGACATTTTTTGGAAAAATAAAAAAATTTTTTAAAAAGGTATGGACAAACTTCAATCTTTGTGCTAGAATTCTTGCGAAATAAGGAGAGACAAAATGAAATTCGGCAAACTTAAAGAAAGTAATAATAAACAAAAAACAAATTTGGCAATTTCAAATAGCGCAATTTGTGCAGGACGTATAAGACTTCATGACGGCAAGCGTGTTGAGGCAACAATTTCTGGCGCGGCAATAAGCAATGAAGTTAGACAAGTCTTGGAAAAGCGCGATGAAATTCAACGCGAAATCAAAGAATTTTGCATGTTTCAAAAATAAACAATTGCTCCGATTATCTCGGAGTTTTTTTATTATTTTGTTTGTAAGATTTTCAAATATATGGTAGACTACTTTTATTAGGGGTATTTATGTTAAAGTTGTATCTTTATCCGATGGTTGTGCTAAAAGACGAATTTGAAGACGAAAACTTTGTTGCAATGATTCCAGATTTAGGCATTTCAACCAACGGGAAAAATGTGGAAGAAGCATATCTATATTGCAAAGATTATTTGAGGGTGTATATTGAAAATGCACTTTCCTATGATTTGGAATTCAATCTTCCAAGCGAGATTGGAAAAGTTGCAAACAAATACAAAAATTGCCAAGTTATGCTTGTTGACACTGTTGTTGACACAAAAAGATTTGGCTCTGCTGATTGACTTCAAAGACTGACGAAAAACAACTTGTTTTTCGTTTTTTGTCATGTGAAGTCTTTTTTATTATGGAGGGAAAATGATAACCGAAGAAGAATATCTTTCAGAAGCAAAAAGAATTAATGAAGTTGAAGATGTGCTCAAACAAAAACTTGGCGTTGTTGAGGAAAAAATTGGCGGACAAAAAATCAAGGTGAATGAGGCTCTTGAATATATCACAAGCCAATTTGCAAGCATGGACAAGCAAGAAAAAGCGAGTGCAAGCGGAATGCTTGAACAAGCGGACGTTGAGCTCATTCAACTTGTTGACAAACGTGCGATATTGAAACGTCAAATTGATAGCCCATATTTTGGAAGAATTGACTTTGTTGCAGATGACACGCGTGATACAGACAAAATTTATGTTGGTGTTGCGCACCTCTCAAACGAAAAAGACCTTTTGGCGCCATACATTTGTGACTGGCGTGCTCCAATTTGCTCAATGTATTATGATTACGAAAAAGGGAGAGCAAAATATTCTGCTCCACTTGGCGACATTGAAGGAGAAATCACACTCAAACGCCAATACAAAATCAAGGGTGGGGCACTTCAATTTGTGTTTGACAGCGACTTGACGATTGGCGATGACATTTTGCAACAAACGCTTTCTCAAAATGTTGACAGCAAAATGAAAAACATTGTTTCAACAATTCAAAAAGAACAAAACAAAATCATTCGTGGCGACATTGCGCAAACACTTATTGTTCAAGGGGTTGCAGGCAGTGGAAAAACAAGCATTGCACTGCATCGGGTTGCGTTCTTGCTTTATAAATACAAAGATAAAATCCGTTCAAAAGATATCATGATTATCTCGCCAAACAAGATTTTTTCTGATTATATTTCAAATGTTCTTCCTGAGCTTGGCGAACAAAACATTTGTGAAATCACATTCAAAGAAATTGCGTTTGAAAACCTTCGTGATGACATTGTGTTTGAAGACAGAGAAGACATGCTTGAAGATTTGATAAAAGGCAACACGCACCGCCGTCACGAAATTGAAAAGAAAACATCAAAAGAATTTTGCGACAACTTGCAAAAATACCTCAAAGAAAAAATTGTTGCAGAGTTTGAGGCGGAAGATATTGTTGTTGGCGACTGCGTGATTACAAAAGAAAAACTAAATGAATTATATTATGAGAGATACAAAGATCTTGATGTTGCAAAAAGAATTGATTATATTGCGGATTATTGTTGTGATGAAATCAATTTCACAAACGAGCATGGTGGCGGAGTTTTTTCAAGGCTCAAAAACAGACTCTACAAAATGTTTAAGAACACAAACCTTGTTGAAATATATGAAAACTTTCTTGCAACGCAAGACCTTGTGTTTGAGTTCTCGGGGGCAGGTGTGGTGCGATATGAAGATGTTGCACCAATCATGTTTATCAAAGACTACTTTGTTGGACTCACGCCAGACAAATCGGTTAAATATTTGCTCATTGACGAAATGCAAGATTACAGCCCAATTCATTTTTTGCTGTTTAACAAAATATACAAATGTCCAAAAACAATTCTTGGCGATATTTATCAATGTTTTGATAGAGATTTGGGAGATGATTATCTTCAAACTCTCAAAAATATTTATGGAACAAATTCGCTTTTGCTCTATATGAATAAATCATATCGAAGCACGGTGGAGATTGCCCATTTTGCCCAAGATATTTTGGGACTTGAAGGTGTGGATAATGTCAATCGTCATGGCACACCTGTTGAAATCAGAAAATGCGAAAACAAGAGTGAAATGCTTGCTCGCCTTGAAGATGAAATCAAGAGTGGACTCAACAAAAACTATTCAAGAATTGCCATTATTGCAAAAGATGATGAGGAAGCAAAAGAATTGTATGATATTTTTGACAACAAACTCAAGTGCGTTCTTTTGAGCAAGCAAAACACATTGATTGAAACAGGTGTTATATTCACATCAAGCGGCATGAGCAAGGGCCTTGAATTTGACGAGGTTATTATTCCAAACTGCGATGAAGCAAACTACAAAACCGCGGTTGACAAAAAAGTTTTGTATATCTCGGCAACCCGTGCGCTGCATGAACTTGTTGTGCTTTCAAGCAAAGAATTGACGAAATTTATTAAGGAGAATTAATATGGAAATGCTCATTGACAACATCAAAGAAAGAATAAAAAATGGTGAAGACACGCTTGACTTCATCAAGGAGTGTCTTTGACCCAGACAAACTAAAAAGCGATCTTGAAAAACTTCATGAGGAGCAACTTGTTCCTGACTTTTATTCCGATTCAAAACGTGTTGGGGAAAACGGAAGAAAGGTGAGAGTGTGTGAGAAAAAACTCGAACAAATTGCATCGCTTGAAAAGGCGGCAAGTGACCTTGAGGCACTCGTTGAACTCGTTGAGGAGTTTTCGGACGAAGAACTTGAGAGCGAACTTGAAAACAAATTAAAAACATTCGAAAAAAATCTCGAAGATGTTCGACTTACAACACTACTTAACGGCAAGTATGATTCATATAATGCAATTCTCACATTGCACGCAGGAGCGGGCGGAACAGAGGCACAAGATTGGACCGAAATGCTTTTTCGAATGTATCAAATGTATGCTGAAAAACAGGGCTGGAAAATCACAATTTATGACATTCTTGACGGAGATGAAGCGGGGATAAAAAGCATTACGTTTTTGGTTGAAGGTGACAATGCCTATGGCTACCTAAAATGTGAAAAAGGTGTTCATCGACTTGTCCGAATTTCGCCTTTTGATTCAAATGCTCGTCGTCATACAAGTTTTGCAAGTCTTGAAGTTATGCCACAAATTCAAGAGGCACCAGAAATTGAAATCAGACCCGAAGACCTCAAAGTTGACACCTATCGCAGTAGTGGTGCGGGCGGTCAACACGTCAACAAAACAGAGAGTGCAATCAGAATAACTCATATTCCAACAGGCATTATTGTTGCTTGCCAAACCGAACGCTCGCAAATTCAAAACCGAGAAACCGCGATGAGCATGCTTTATAGCAAATTGGTTGAGAAACAAGAACAAGAAGAAATGGAAAAACTCAATCAAATTCGTGGCGAAATCAAGAAGATTGAGTGGGGTAGTCAAATTCGTTCATATGTTTTCCAACCTTATACAATGGTGAAGGACCACAGAACAAACTATGAAACCAGCGACATCAATGCGGTTATGAATGGCGATATTCAACAGTTTATCAACACTTATTTGATAAAGAGCAATAAAGTTGTGGAGGGTTAGATGAGATTATATTGTTTGATTCCAAATTATGTTTTTGAAGAAAAAATCGCCAATAATCCAAACCGAACTGGGAGCATTGATTGCGATGACTTTGCGGGCACATATCATGATGACTTTGTTTATGATTTGCCCGAAGTTTTGCAATATCTTGACAAGGAAGATTGGATTGAAAACTCAATTTGTGCGTTTACAACGCCCGCAGAGTGCAAAAAACTTTTGAATAATGACAATGTCATGATTTCGTTTGAGCAAATTAATGAAGATTATATCACACTCAACAAAAGTGCTTTTCTCAATTTTATCTTTATGAAAATGATGTATGAAAAACGCGGAATGCGTGCACTTGAAATTCAAGATGAAGATGAATTTTTGAAAATTGAAGAGCAATATCAAGATTTTATCAACAAAGAACTGTCAAACGTTTCAAAACCAAACAATTTTTATGACTCGATCGTTGTTGTTCCACAAATTGATATCAATATGGTAAAATCTTTTTATGTCCTTGATGGAAACTATCAAATTATGAGAACGGGCAAGAAAAAGAATATTGGATTGATTGTTGAACGGGGGCCAAAAATAAGCGTAAAAAACAACGCTTCTGCAAACATGGAACAAGGAGTATGAGATGTATTTTGAAGAGGCAAAACAAAAATTTGAAAAACTAAAAGACAAAGAGTGCGTGCGTGTGCTTGCATTTGAGTCTTCGTGCGATGAAACAAGTGTTGCAGTTGTTGAGAACGGAAGAAAAATTCTTTCGAATATTGTTTCAACTCAAATTCCAATTCACGTGAGATTTGGCGGGGTTGTTCCAGAAGTTGCGTCACGAAATCATATTCTTGCAATTTCCAATGTCACAAAAGAAGCTTTGGCTGCGGCAAAACTTGAGATTAAAGACATCGACATGATTGCGGTCACATATGGTGCGGGACTTATTGGCGCGCTTTTGGTTGGCGTAAATTTTGCAAAAGCACTCGCATTTGAAAACAATATTCCGCTCGTTGCAGTAAGTCATATTGAGGGGCATATTGCGGCGAACTATCTCACATATCCGCATCTCGTTCCGCCTTATATGTGTCTGCTCACGAGCGGTGGACATACGGCAATTCTCAAGGTTGAAGACTTCAACAAAAGAATGCTTGTTGGCTCGACAATTGACGACGCGGTCGGAGAGTGCTTTGATAAAGTCGCACGCATTTTGGGACTGGGGTATCCTGGTGGGCCAAAGATTGACAAACTCGCAAAAGAAGGGAAAAGCGAAATAACTTTTTGCAAAACCCCGCTTGTTGGAACATATAATTTTTCTTTTTCAGGCGTCAAGACCGCTGTAATCAATTATGTTCACAACAAAGAGCAAAAAGGCGAGGAAATAAACAAGGCAGACATTGCTGCGTCATTTCAAGAAGAAGTTTGCTCTGAACTTGTCAAAAAGGCAACTCGTGCCACTCGTGAATATAATATGGATAAACTTGTGGTGGCTGGCGGTGTTTCAGCAAATTCGCGACTTAAAGAAATGCTTAAAGACGAGTGCGAAAAACAAAACATCAGTTTATTTATGCCAGAACTGGGGCTATGCACGGATAATGCGGCAATGATTGGAAGTGCGGCATACTTTATGATGAAGAAAGGTGAAGGGCTTTCGGACACTAATCTCACCGCTTCAAGTGTTGTCAAGATTTAATTTTGTTGTTGACAAAATAATATAATTTGATAACATATATAATATAATGATTGAGGGACATATGGATACAAAAGAGTTAAAGCAAAAAATATGTAAAGAATATGGAGTTCAACCAAGCGCGGTCAGCATTTATCAAAACGATAACGGCACTTTTGTTCAAATGTATAATGCACAAGCAAAACAAGTGACAGCTGTTTCTGAAAAAGATATTGCAGAAATAAACAATTTGATTGACGGCGGCGAACCTGTTTTTAATGCTTTTTCCAACCATTTCCAAAAAAATTCAAAAATTCTTGAACTAGCAACAGATTATATTTTGGGCGGCGGAAACATGATGTCGCTCAAAGGAATTTGTGATTATGTGAACAAAAATTTCTCAAAACAAAATCAAAGTCAAAATGTTGAGAGTGAAGATGATTTTGCAATTTTGAAAAAATATGGCAAAATTGAAGGGTATGTTGTGGAAGACGAAAAACTCGTTGGGCCAGTGTTTAACTCAACAATTCTTGTTGAAAAAATTGGACACAAAAACACTCAAACACGATGCTTTGTTGACGAAATTGAAACGCAATCAGAAAGCCGTGGCAAAGGGTTTGCTTCGCATATGCTTTCATCGTTTTTGCCTTCACTTTGTGCCTGTTCATACATTAGTTCCATTGTTCTTCAAGCGGGCGCATTTGATGTTGAGAAGGAAAGTCAAACTCAAACTCATCTTGAAAAGTTTTACAAAAAGTGTGGTTTTTCGGAAGTGCAAGCGGGTGACGAATTTAATTGTATAAAACCAAGTGATTTTGACCAAGGTTATTCAGTTTTTGTCAAATCTGTTGATTGTGATCGTTATTTTGAATAGAACTCCAAATGGGGTTCTTTTTATTTGATAAAAGCAATAATATTATTTGACAAAAATCCCAAAAATGTTAGAATAAAAACACACAAAGGAGATTATATGTTTATAATTATATCGGGACCATCTGGGGTGGGCAAAAACACAATTATTGAAGAACTGCTCAAAAGAAATGACAATCTCAAATATCTTATGTCATGCTCAACAAGAAAGCCAAGAGAACACGAAATTGGAAAGGGATATATTTATCTCAATTTTGATGAAATGCAAACAAAACTTGAAAACGGCGAACTTTTTGAACACGAAGAAATTCATGGTAATATCTATGGAACATTGAATTCGTCTGTTCAAGATATTATTGAAGGCAAACATGATTACATCAAAGACCTTGGAGTTTTGGGACAAAAATATTATGTTTCACGACTCAAGGACAAAGTCAAAATTGTTTCGATATATCTGACCTGTCCAAAAGATGAGGTTGAAAAACGCCTTGTTGAGCGTGGCGAAAAAGAAGTTGAAAAACGCCTTGAAAGATTTGACTTTGAAGAGAGTCACAAGGGCAATTTTGACTACGTTATTGAAAATGTTGACCTTGGTGAGACGGTTGAATTTATTGAAAGCAAAATTTATCCAAAAGGAAATTTATGAAAGAAAGGCCAAAAAAATATTTTTTAATTCCGCTTGTTGCAGGCGTGTGCTTGTTTGTTTTGGGAATAATTGTTTTGATTATCGCACTTTCGGGCAATGTTCCATCAATGGGCGAAAGCGGTTGGTTTGATGCGGAAAGCGCAAAAGCTTCAAAAATATTTGGAGGCGCAGCGCTCATGATGATTGGACTTTTTGTTTCGGTTGGAGTGACGAGTGTTGTCTATTCAATGGACCCTGTTGTCAAACAAAACAGAATGAAAAAAATGTCCGAACAAAATGAATTCATGACTAGAAAACTTTCAAACGATATTCAAAAATCAAGAACGTGTGCCTATTGTGGGTCAGAACTTGAGGAAAACAAATTTGAATGCCCTCATTGTGGCGCGAAGCAAACAAAGAAATAATTTGTTTATATCAAGACGTGTTTTTAATTGTTTGATAAAAAACGAGAAAATGAGCAACATATTAATGGAGGGAATATGAATAGAACTGGACTTGCATTAATATGTTTCTTTTTTGGCATTTTTGGAATTCACCGTTTTGTCGTCGGAAAGATTGGGACGGGGTTGATTTGGCTTTTCACCGGCGGGTTGTTTGGAATTGGTGCGCTCGTTGACTTCATTATGATTTTATGCGGCACATTCACCGATTCAAAAGGAAGGGCAATAAAATAAAAAGCAAACAAAAAAGTCACCATCAAGGGTGACTTTTTATTTACTCAATAATCTTTTTCTTCATGTTTTCAAATTCTTCTTGCGTGATTGCTCCATCAACTCGGAGCTTGTTGAGTTTTTCAAGATTTTGGAACATTTTGTCGTCGTTTGGAACTGGCTCTGATTGTTGAGCGTCATTTTGAGTGTTTTGTTGGTCGGCTTGTTGAGAGTTGTTTTCCACAATTTTATTTGCCTCTTCTTTTTCTCCTTGAACGCAATACGCATATCCAATCCAGCGCAAAATCAGTGATGCAATAAGCAGCAATGGGACTGATGCAAATTCTGGAGATGCTGCGATTGACGCAAATGCAAACAAAAGGAAAACTGATTCAACAATAGCAAAAGCAAGCAAGGCGGACTTAGAAGAAAAATATTGTTTTTGAGAAGAATTTGAATATTTTAATGTTTTTATGCCAAACACCAAATAAACGACAGACAAAGCACAAGTGATAACAAACACAACAATTCCAGTCGTCGCAAAAAACGCATCGACTTCACCTTGAGAGCCGCCAGCCGCTCCGACCACTTCAGAAACCGCCGCGCCCACAATCATCAAATAAACCAACATGATGAGACTGGCAAACATAACCAAACTTGCATAAACAATATCAACTATGCCAGCGGCTTTGTTCACCTTATAACCTTTTTTCATAATATTTCCTCCAATGCGTTGATAACACATTATTTCACATATCTGAATTTGGGTCAACTATCAGATGTTAATTGAGCCAAAAAACAACAAAATTCCGCAAAAAATCGAATAGCAGATTTTTTCTTTGTAGGCATTTGTCGAAAGAAGTCGATCCTCATCGGGGTTTGATAGATATCCACATTCGACAATAACAGAGGGAAGGGGGGTGCAGTTAACCATAAAATAATCTCCATGCTTTGGTGCTTTTCTTGCGTTTTCAACATTGAGGACAAATCGTTTTTGTATTGATTCGGCAAGAGCTTTCCCAGACGGGTTGTTTTGGTCATAAAAAACTTGTGCGCCACGCGAAGACCTTGTTGGGAAACTATTCATATGGATTGAAACAACCAAATCCGCCCCACTTTTTTCAATGATTTCTTTGCGCTTTTGCATATCGCTTTTTTTCTTGTTTTTGGCGGTCGGAGAATACAGGCCATCAAGAGTGGTTCTTGTCATGACAACGCCGATGTCAAAACTTTCAAAATAACTTTTCAAGCATTTTGCATATTCAAGATTGAGATGATTTTCATCGTTTTTTGTGACAACGCCAACACTTCCGCTGTCGATTCCGCCATGACCTGCATCAATAACAACAGTGTAGGTTTTTTTGGGACTTGTTGTTTTGATGAAAGATAAAGTCGCAACAACAACGATTACTCCAACGAGCAAAATTGTTAAAAACAACATTATATGTTTTTTCTTAAACACAAAAAATTTCATAAAGTAATATACTTGGCTGTTCAAATTTTCATGCAAAAAAATTATCCACTTATGCACAATGGCGGTGGATAATTTTTTGTGGATATGTGGATAAATCGCAAATCACAGCGCTTCGCAAAACTTGACAATGTCGCGTGTTGCATTTGGTTTTTTGATTTTTTGAATGTTTGACTTGATCTGCTCAAGCTTGTTTGGGTTTTCGCAAAGGTCATCAACGGCTTTTGTGAGCGTATATTTTTTTGTGAGATTGATGCAAGCGTTGTGAGTTGTGAGGAAAACCATGTTGTCGTATTCTTGTGCGACAAGATTGTGTGAAAGGGCAAGTGGAAGGTTTTTGTTCATGCTTTCGTTGACTGAAACTCCGCCTGATTTTCCAACAAGAATATCACTCGCACTCATCAAAGTGTAGACAAAATCAATAAATCCATAATTTTTGATGATGTGTTCGGTTTTGGTTTTTTGAAGAAATTTATCAATTTTTTCTTTGCTTTCGGAGTCTTTTCCATTGACGACTGCAATTTGAATTTTATGTTTGCATTTGAGAAGTTTTTTAAGCATTTTGTCAGCTCCGCCAAATCCGCCGCCACCAAGCATGATCATGACGAGTGGCAAATTTTTTTGGAAACCGAGTTTTTCTCTTGCTTCATTTTTATCCATAAATTCGGAAAATTCAGTTTTGACTGGAAGTCCAAGGTCTTTGAGCTGTTCCTCGCGATATCCTTTTTTTATCAAAATATCATTGAAAGAACTATCTGGCGTAAACATGAAATCCACACCATTTGCGCACTCGAAAAATGGGTGAACGGTGTAATCAAACAAAATTGAAACAACTTTTGCTTTGATTTCATATTTTTTGCGCAAATTTGTAATTATGGTTGCGGGATAAAAATGCGTGCAAATGATGACATCTGGATTTTTTTCTTCAATGAGTTTGAGAAGTTTTGGTGTTTCTTTTTTAACCGTGCCTTGAGCGGGGGCAGTGTCTCGCCTATTTGGATTTCTTTTTTGATACATACGGAAAAACAAATTATAAAGTTTTGGCAGATGTTTGCAAGCAAGTATGTATCCGTCATTAATAAACTTGACTTTTGATGGTTTTGCAAACTCTTTGAAAATATCAACTTTTTCAATTATGTTTTCTGGATTTTTGCCAAGTTCATTTTCAATGGCTTTTGCGATTGAGTTGTGGCCTTCGCCAGCAGTGACAGTGAGAATTAAATATTTTTTCATATATACTCCTATGTGATTTTTTATCATAGCATATTCGCAAAAAAAATGGAAGAGAATATGAGTGCGCACGAAAAATTTATTAAGTTCTGTGTTTTTATCGTGTAAACGTGCCGTTTTTTTTGCACCTTTTTAAATAAAATTGACTATAAATTACTCTAGTGGTAAAATAAAAGCATGGGAAAGTATATACTTGAACTAAAAGACATAAAAAAAGACTACAAACTTGTGGACAATGTTGTGCCAGCACTAAAAGGTGTTAGCATGGCTTTTCGACATAATGAATTTGTTTCAATTCTGGGGCCAAGTGGTTGCGGAAAGACAACTATGCTCAATATTATTGGTGGACTTGACCAATATACGAGTGGCGACCTGATTATCAAGGGGCAGTCAACAAAAAAATTTAAAGGCGGAGATTGGGATACATATCGCAACCATTCAATTGGTTTTGTTTTTCAAAGTTATAATCTGATTCCACACCTTTCGGTTTTGGGGAATGTTGAACTTGCTCTCACTCTTGCGGGAATTTCGAGCAAGGAAAGAAAACAGAGAGCAATGGCGGTGCTTGAAAGGGTTGGGTTGAAAAACGAATGCAAGAAAAGACCAAATCAACTCTCGGGTGGGCAAATGCAAAGAGTTGCAATTGCTCGTGCGCTTGTCAATAATCCCGAAATTCTTCTTGCTGACGAACCAACCGGAGCATTGGATTCAAAAACAAGTGTTCAAATTATGGAACTCATCAAAGAGATTTCAAAAGAACGACTTGTCATCATGGTGACACACAACACAGAGCTCGCCGAGAAATATTCTTCAAGAATCATAAAACTGCTTGACGGAAAAGTTATTGACGACAGCAATCCACCAAGTGAAAATGACGATGCTCTTGAAAGAATTATTGAAACTTTGCCACAAAATGCACAAAATTTGCAAAAAAACGACAAAAAAGCATTCAAAAAGAAAAAATCTTCAATGTCGGTCTTCACAGCGTTCATGCTTTCGCTCAAAAATTTAATCACAAAAAAAGGGCGAACAATTCTCACAAGTGTTGCGGGAAGCATTGGGATCATTGGTGTTGCACTTGTTCTTGCAATCTCAAACGGCTTCACAAACTACATCAACAAAATGCAGACGGACACGCTTGGCGGATACCCGATTGCGGTGTCGACGGTGGCGATTGATTATTCTTCACTTTCGTCTTTTATGGGCGAAAGCAACAAGGTGGGAACAAGCGAAGAAGAAGGCTCGTTTGGAGTTTATAACCCAAGCACGATTATTGCAAAAATGGGGAACTACAACTTTATTTCAGATAAATTTGTCAAATATATTAATGACTACATTGAAGAGGACAACAAAAAAGGGGACAGAAAATCTCTTTCGTCAGTTCAATTCACATATGCAACAAATCTAAAAGTTTTGACAGAGGGAAGCGAAGGAGTTGTTTTTGTTGACACAAAACCAACAACAAGCAGCATTTATGGAACGTCTTCAAGTTTGTTTTATGAAGGACTTGCAGACAAAGATTTTGTTCTTTCAAACTATGACATTGTTGAAGGAAAATATCCTGAAAATAAAAACGAAGTGCTTTTGGTTCTTAACTCCACTGGTGCACTATCGACGGATATGCTCACAAAACTTGGCATTGCGGTTTCAGTAAATTCTGAAGGTGAATATGAGAGAATTTTGTATTCAGATGTTATCGGCAAAACTTATAAAGTTATTTCAAACGACACATATTACACGCCGGTTTATGACAGCGAAGGAAACGTCACGGAGTTTTCGACCCTTGCAAAAGCTGATTATCAAACAGCATTTGACGGGGCAAGCGAAACGCTTTCGATTTGCGGGGTTATGAAACCAAGAAAAGATATTGTTGTTGAAGTTTTTGATGCGGGAATTATGTATCTTCCAGAACTTGCAACAAGTTATCAACAAGACTGCAAAAACTCATTGATTGCTCAAAAGTCAATTGATGACGGGAAATTTTATGTTCCTTTCACAGTGGATATTTCAGAACTCAAAGGCTTTGGCTTGGGAATTCAAAACTTCAACACACCGGCTGAAATTGTTGGATTTGTCAAATCTTCGTTTGATATTGACATGACTGCGGAAGAAGCGACAAACCTTGGGCTTCAAATGGTTGGGGCAAGCACAATCCCAACAGGAATTTATCTATATCCAAAAAACTTTGACGGGAAAGCGGAAGTGCTCAAGCTGATTGATGATTGGAATGCAAGTGAAAATGGAGCACACAACAAAATTGTGTATACAGATGCCACCGAAGTGCTTACTGGAACGCTTGGCGAACTCATAAACATCATCTCGTATGTTCTCATTGCGTTTGCCGCAATTTCGCTGCTCGTCTCATCAATTATGATTGGAATCATAACCTATGTTTCGGTTGTTGAAAGAACAAAAGAAATTGGAGTTCTCAGAAGTATTGGAGCAAGAAAACGTGACATCGCAAGAGTGTTTAACGCAGAAACATTTATCATTGGTTTGTTTGCGGGTCTGATTGGAGTTGTGTTAACATACATTCTCTGTTTCCCAGTCAATGCAATTATTGCAAAGGTTTCTGGTGGACTCAAAAACATTGCTGTGCTGAAATTTGACCATGCTCTCATATTGATTGCAGTAAGTTTTGTTTTGACATTGATTTCTGGACTTATTCCAGCACGCATTGCATCAAAGAAAGATCCAGTTGTGGCACTCAGGAGTGAATGATGAAGAAGACACAAAAGATATTTACATTTTTTACAATTTGTTTGTTGGTGTTGACATTTTTGGCATGTTTTTCACTTTTTATGCCAAAAATTGAACCAAAATTCAAAAATTTTGAAAATTATGCACTTCAAAACGTTTCGATTAGAACTGAAAAAACAAAGCCTGTGATTACTTCGCTTTATGAAAATAATTTGTGTGAGTTTGTTTATGATGGCACGCCTTATTCTCTTGATTTTTCACGCAAAATATTGATTAATTCTGACCAAGAACTAAAACTTATGCGTATAACCACTGCCGGAGAAGTTGAAGTTCTTAACGAATTTCTTGAAATTGGCGAATATCCAATAAGAATTACTGCAGACGAAACAATGACCTATTCTGTGCCAGACTCGGTTTATCTCACTGTTCGTGTTCTTCCAAGGACTCTGATTTCGGACAAGTCTAGCGGAAAAATTGGCAAAATTGAAATTATTCATGATGATGGTTTTTGTTTGGGAAATTCTTATTCAGCAACAGGTATTTCGAGAAGTCAAAAGCGCACCGTGAAAAAAGCGGTTAAAAAGCAACTCGCTTACACTGAACAAATTATTGAAATGATAAAAATTGCACCAAATATGCAAAGCGAAAACTATTCTGAAATGACTCTTTTGATGGAGCTTCCAAAAGATTATGCAACATCAAACAACTATAGGATTTTTGAATACACTGCATCTGGAGATCTCAAAGAACTTTCATATGTCATAAATCGTGGAGCTTTTGCCCTTTCTGACGTGCCAACAGATAGCATTATTGTTGTTTCAGCAAACAAACCACACCCATATCTTTGGATTTGGATTTTGATTGCAAGTTTGTCTTTGGTTGGCATGGTTCTTGCAATTTATTTCTTTGCCCCAAGAAAACTCAATTTCTATCTTGAAGGAAGCAAGATATATGTTATCAAACTTTCAAGGCGTCAAGATTTTTCTCTTTGTGATGGACTTGAAAATTATGAGTGGTATTGTGATCCAAACTTCACAATAAAAGCAAATGGCTTTGGTGTGAAAGAACGCTCGCGAAATTACTATGCAAAAATAACTCGCTAGGTTGATGTTCTTTTTCGGTTGCGAAAAAGAACCAAAAAGCGTGGAGGGTTGCGATTCCCTCCACACCACCCGAAACGCCCCTTGGCGGAGCGGGGCAAGAGGTCAACAAAAAACAATAGACAAAAGGGTTTTGTGAAATTTTGGCACAAAACCTTTTCTTTTGTCTTTTTGTTTTTTGTGTTGCATGAAACGAAAAATTTGTCAAGAGTGAACTGCATTTGAGTGCATTCGCACTCAAACTCTTGACAAACCTTTCTGTTTCATACAATTTCGCTAATAAGAAGAGTTAAGGCAAAAAATGCCATAACTCTTGAAGAAATAGTAATAAGTTTTGACAGAAAAAACCCTCCGCGTTTTGCTCGTGGGAGTGGGTGGTCGGGGGAGAGTTGGAAATTTTCTGGTTGCTGGCGAATTTTTTTATATATTGACATCACACGCGCGTTGTTATATAATCTCCTTAACTATGTTAAGGATTTTTTATTGGGGGAAATATGCTCGAGATAAAGAATTTGTCGAAAAAGTATAAAAATGCGACAAGATATTCAGTTAGAAACCTATCTTTCACACTTGAAGACGGGGAGATTTTTGGTTTTTTGGGCAAGAATGGTGCAGGAAAAAGCACGACAATAAAATGCATCACGGGCATCATTCCATTTGAAGAAGGGAGCATAACGATTTGCGGATACGACATTTCGCGCGACCCAATCAACGCAAAACTCAATATTGGCTATGTGCCAGATAATCACGCAGTTTATGAAAATTTGACAGGAAGAGAATATGTCACATACATGGGCAACATCTATCGCGTTGAAAAGGATTTGATTGAAGAGCGAATCAAAAAGTTTGGGGCAAAATTCAACATGGCGTTTGCTCTTGATAATCAAATTCGTTCCTATTCTCACGGAATGAAGCAAAAGATTTGTATTATGGCTGCGCTCATTCACAATCCAAAGTTTTGGGTTTTGGACGAGCCTTTGATGGGACTTGACCCTCAATCGTCATATGAAATCAAACAATATATGCTTGAACATAAAAAACTCGGAAACACAGTCTTCTTTTCGTCACATAACTTGGAGATTGTTGAAAAGATTTGTGACAGAGTTGCAATCATTGACAAGGGCAGATTGATTGAGATTATTGATGTCAAGAAGTTCTTGGAAGAAAGTCCAGTTTCGCTCGAAGAATACTTTTTGGACAAAACAAAATCAAATCAGCCAAAAGACGATGAAGTGGGCGAAAAACCAAAATCAAAAAGAAAAGCCAAAACAAAAAAAGATAAAGACAAAAAGGAAGATTGATGAAGCAATATTTGACACTGCTTAAACTTGAATTTTTGAATAGTTCAAGACGCACAAAACGTGGCGCCAAAGCTTTTTCAATTGTTCTCAAAATTGTTTTGGGACTCATTGTTTTTGGGGTGTTTGTTGGTCTTATGTTGTTTGCTTTTGACGGAGTTTTGTCAATGGCGAAAGAAACAAACCTTGAAGGGGAGTTTTTGATATTTTTTGTTCTCATGGCACAAGTCGTTCAGCTTTTGTTTGGTGTTGGCATCACAACAAAAACGCTTTTTTTCTCGCCAGATGAAGACAAACTCAAGCTTCCAGTGTCAGGAACAGCAATCATTTTTTCAAAAATTACATATCTGTTTATCAAAGAACTGGTTTTTGCTTTCGTGCTTGGGCTTCCGGTTTTGATTTTGTTCGGCATCAAAACTGGGGCGGGTGCGGGATTTTATTGCATGATTCCAGTGGACATCTTTTTGATGAGCCTCATTCCGTTTTTCCTTTCAATGTTACTTTCAATTCCAACAATGTATGTCGTTTCATTTCTTCGCAACAAATTTATCATTATGATTTGCCTCTATGTTGTGTTTGTTGCGGCAGGATTTTATGTTTATTCTGCACTTTTGAAACTTGTTCTCACAATTTTGCAAACATCTGACTACACAAGTCTTTTGGGCAGTTCGCTCATTGAGAGCATAAAAAATGTTGCAAGTCATTTTTATATTCAAGTTTTGTTCAGAAACATTGCAACTCTCAAACACTTTTTTGCAAGTTTTTTTGTTTATTTGTCAATTTGCTTTTTCCTTGGCGGACTTGTATATCTATTTGCAAAAAAATGGTATTACAAAATTCTTATTTCAAATCTCGAAAGTCCAACTGGTGCATTCAGAAAAAACACAAAGGTTGTTTCGATGAGTCCAACAAGAGCACTGTTTAAAAGAGAATTTTTGAATATTTTCCGTTCTGTTAATTATTCTTTTCAATATCTCACGATTGCAATAACAACCCCACTCATGGTTTATTTTTCAAGTTCGATTGCAACAAACATTGGTGTTTCAAAACTGGGCACGGGAATTTTGCCGGGGATTGCGGTTTTGATTTTGATTATGTTTTTGAGCGTTGGTTCGTCATTTGCAGCAAGCAGCGTGACAAGAGAAGGCGAGAACTTTTTTCACTCCAAAATAATCCCTGTTTCATTCACAAAACAAATAACCGTCAAGTTTTTGATGTATTGCTTGGTTATTATTCCTTCAACTCTTGTTTCGTGTCTTGTCCTTTTCCTTGCGGGATTTTTGAGCATTGGCGAGGCGATGACTGTTTTTGGCGGGGTTGGAATTGTTATGATTGGAAACATTGCAAAATCAATCGACATTGACATCAAAAAGCCAAAATTCATTTATGTTGGCTCAAAAGAAATGGTCGGCACAAATTCAAATATTTCAGCGAGTTTGAGCATTGGGTTCATCATTGCAACAATTCTCGGAGTTTCTGGAATTATACTCAGCATATTTGTTTCAATTTCAGCATCAACGCTTGTTTTGTTTGCTTTTTCCATTCCATTCTGCATTATTGAAGTTTTGAGATTGTTTGTTGGACTTGAGAAAAAATATCAAAGGATTGAGGTGTGATATGAAAAAGCTTTTGATATTTTTGATGATTGCGATTCCACTTGTCATCATTGTTGTTCTGAATTTCACTGTAAACACCGTCACAGGATTTGTTCCAGTGCCTGTTGATTCAATCACGCTCAACGCCGAAACTTCGTCAGGAAAAGTTGGCGAAAGTTTTTCGCTGAATGCTTCTTTCGTCCCAGAAAACGCATCAAACAAAAACCTTTCTTGGAAGAGTGATAACGAAAGTGTTGCCACTGTCGACAACAAAGGCACAGTTATTTTTGTTGGCTATGGAAAATGCTATATCACAGCAACAAGTGAAGATGGAAATAAAAAAGCAAGTTGTTATTTCTATGTTTATGACACAGTTGCTCATGACCTTGATTTTTATTCGCCAAAAGATGTGGTTAATGTTGGCGAAACATTGGCACTTCAAGCAACCGTTCTTCCAGTTGAGGCGGACAACAAAGAAATTGAATATAAATCTTATGACGAAAATATTGCGACAATATCTGAAAATGGCTTTTTGACTGCGAAAAATCCCGGGTTTGTCACACTTTGTGCAACAGAAAAATTTTCAGGAATAACAAAATTTTTATCCATATTAATTGTTCGTCCAATAACAGGTTTTTGGGTGATTGAAGAAAATGTCGTCATCAGCGAACTCGACTATCAAATCAAAACAAAAACCTATCCGGCTGACGCCACTCAAACAGAGCTGATTTACACATCTTCCGACACACAAATCGCAACAGTAAACAAAAAAGGTTATGTGACATTTTTGAAAGCGGGTCAAGTTGAAATCAAAATTGAAGACCAAAACGGAACAATTTCAAAAACAATATCAATCAAATCAACAAACGGGTATGTTGACGACATCACGATTAATGAAGCGGTTATCAACACATCTCTTTCTGACGCGGCAAAATATTTGGACATTTCAGTTTCGCCAAAAAGCATGTCACTAAACAATGTTGAAATAAAAAGTGATAATCCAGAAATTTGCACAGTTGATGAAAACAATTATATCCAAGTTGTTTCAACCGGAACAACAACAATTCGACTTCGTGCTCAAAAATCAAAAACAGAATGGATTGAAAAAACAATTTTGGTTAGTGTCACATATCCGGCGGAAGGGATTGTTTTGGATGACGAAATATATGTTGCACAAAACTCGGTTAAACTTGAACCAAAAGCATATCCAGAGATGTCAACAAACAAAAACTTTTTCTTCCACTCAAAAGATGAGTCAAAAGCAACAGTAAATTCTGATGGTGTTATTCAAAAAGTGTCAGACGGTGTGACAGAAGTTGAAATATTGGTTTTTGCAAATGAAGACTATTCCGACATTTCAAAAACTATAAAAATAATTTTTACAGATGGACACGCAAAAACTGCAGAATTTGAGCAAAGTGAAATAACTCTCAAAGTTGGGGAAGGTTTTATTCCAACATTCAACTTCACGCCACTTGGAGCAAACGCAAAATCTATTACAACAATAATAAAAAATCAATATCGAGTTGATGAAAACAAAGATGTTGTCAAGGTTCAATCGGGTGAAATCGTGGCGCAAAATGGCGGACACGCTGAAATTGAGATTTGCGTCACGCTTTATGACGGCAGCACAAAAACTTTTAAACTCACAGTTGTTGTTCAAAGTTTTGTTCAAAGCATTGAATTTTTGTGCAATCTTGACAAACAAGATGATGTTTTCATCACAGGTCAGCCAACTTTTGTTTTTGATTATAAAACAGGCCCAAGTGACGCGTCAAACGGGCTTGTTGAGTGGGAGGTTGTTGGTGGTCCCGCAACAGTTTTTGGAAATAGCATCAAATTTAGTTCGAAGGGCACGGCGACTGTTGTTGGCAGAAGTGTGGACAAGAACAAAGAAATAAGAGTTGGAATCAGATATGTTGGACCAAGTCCACTAAATGCTGTGCTTTCAGAAATTCCAAGTGAAATCTATGTTGGGGATTGTTTTGAACTTGAAGTTCTTTCAACTTTCCCAAATAATGCAATGCTCAAAAACATTTCTTATCAAACTGCAAACCATGTGACAACATCAATTTCTTCGAACAAGGTTTTGGATGTTGTTGACGGAAAACTCAAAGGGCTTGCAGGCGGAACTTGCACTCTTTATGTCAATGTTTCAACTCTTCAATTCGTTTATGAAATCGAGGTTAAACGTCTTCCTGAAACGCTTGTTGTTTATCCTTCAAACATTCAAACAACAAAGAACTCAATTGAACTCAGTTCAACAGTTCTTCCATATGACACAACAAACAAATCTGTAAAGTTTGAAATTGCAAACACAGATATTGCCGAAATCGAAAACGGGATCCTTTCATTCAAGAAAAATGGAGCTGTTGAAGTCATTGCAAAATGCGTTGCAGATGAAAGTGTCACATATTCTTTCTGGATTGAAAAAATCGACAAATCGACCTCATCAATCACACCAACAAACAAAGATGTATCTGTTCAAATTGGCGAAAAAATGATGTTGGATGTTGCTTCATTCTGTCAAGATTATGATTCATACACGATTGAAATTGAGAATGAAGAAATAATCACATTAAATTCGACCACTTTGACGGCACAAAAGACTGGAAAAACAAGTGTAAACATATATTTCTTTGACAAAATCGGAAGCATTGTTGCTCATCACAAAATTAATGTTGAAGTTGTGAGACTCGTTCAAAGTTTTGAAATTCTTCCTGAACTTGATTATTTGAGTGGAGAATTCCAGACCGCGGTTTCGTCAGTTCTTCTGACTTACAATGTTTTGCCAACAGACGCGACGAACAAAAAGGTTAACTTCATAATCAGTGAGAGCTTTTCAAGTTCTGGCGAAAAATTAAACAATATTGCTTATATTGAGGGCGACAGGCTCAACTTTATGCAAAGCGGCATTGTTGTTCTCCAAGCGCAGGCAGATGATTCAAGCGGAGTCTCAAAACTCTATCGTGTGCGATACACTGGCGGAAATGCAACAAAAGTTGAAGTTAATTTCGAACAAGAAATCAATTTGGAAATTGGTGACGAGTTTGAGATTCAAGTGACGAAATGGACGCCACAAAACACAACAAACAAACAAATTTTTGTTGAAAACCTTTCAAAAAATGATGTTTTGGAAATATCAGGTCAAAAAATCGTTGCAAAAGCAGGAGGTGTGGCAAAACTTCGCATTGACATTTCAAGTGGCATAACAAAAACGCTTTCTGTTGTCGTGAATAAAAATGTTGAACAAATTTATGTTGAAAATGATGATGTTTTGACATCAAAAACGGAATATGTGATTGTGGCAAATGCTCTTCCAAGCGATGCGACAAACAAGACTTTGGAATATGAGCTTTCACCAACTGATATTGCGACACTTTCGGGAAACACATTGACATTCCAAAAAGCGGGCAGAGTTGAAGTCAAGATTTTTGCGAATCAAAGAAAAATTTCAAAAAGCGTGTTTGTTTCAAGCACAAACGGAGCGCTTTCTGATTTTGAACTCAGCACGCAAAATATCACAATTCTAAAAAACTCATACATAAATTTGATTGTTTCAAAATATACACCAAGCGACTTTGATTTTGATAAATCAACGCTTGAATGCTCGGTTGTTGAAAATAATCCGCAAAACGAAGGCCAACAAGTTGTTTTGATTGAAAATGGTGGCAGGATAAAAGCAAACAATGGCGGAAAAGCAAAACTCAAAGTCACATTCACAAACACCAATGGGTCATTGGTTGAAAATTTTGTTGAAATTGAAGTTGTTCAACTTCTTCAAAACATTGATGTCACACTTTCAAGGCAAGTTGATGATATGTATGGGACAAAAGTTGTGGGAACAGGAACTCTTGGTTATGAGGTTGTCCCAACTCCAAGTGACGCATATATAAAGAAAATTGAAATTGAATGCAGCAATCAAGAAATTGCAAAAGTTCAAAATGGCATGATAAACTTTCTCAAAGGCGGAAAAGTTGATATCACATTCAAAGCATATGACAGCTTTGACAATGTTTCGACCAAAACAATTTCGTTCTATTTCACAGACGGAAAAATTATTGACGCAAAATTTGATACATCTGGCTTTGTTGGCTCAACTCTCAAAATGATGGCGGGAGAAAGTTTTGAATTCAAACTTTTGAGTTTTGTGCCACGAGATATTGATGTTCAACAAATTGCAATGATTGAAAAAGTTGAGAACAAAAACCATGATTCACTTTCAGTTTTGAGTTTTGAAAATGGTGTTTTGCACGCAACCGCCGGAGGAGAGGCAACATTCAAACTCAGCGTATGCTCATTCATAACCAATTCGTTCAAAGTTGTGGTCGAAAGACTTGCAAATCAAATTATTACAGACACTTCGCTCTATATTTCTTCCCCAGAATGCAACATCGCATACTCCGTTCTTCCACTTGATGCTGGGGACAAAGAAGTTGAATTTATGACGAGTTCAGACATTGCGGTTGTCAATGACTATGGTCATGTCACATTTTCTCAATATGGCACGGCGAACATTGTTGTTAGACTCAAAAACAACAATCAAATTTCAAGAACGATAAAAATTAAATATTCAAACGAAGTTTCATTCATTTCATTCAAAAATGTTCCTGATTCAATTTTTGCAAGAGATTCAATGCAGCTGGGAATTGATTATTTGCCATATGGTGCACAAGATTTCACAGTTGCCTACACAGTGTCAGATAGCAGTCTTGCGACTGTCAATGCTTCTGGAAAATTTTTTGCCGGAAGTGAGGCGGGAAGAGTTGTTGTTCGTGCCTATGTTGTTGAAAATCCAGAAATTTTCTGTGAAATCACAATCAGAATCAAAATTATCATCAGCGATATTGAGCTTGAACTTGATGCGATTGATGATGAGCGCGGAATTGGCGGATATCGTGTGTTTGGAAATGGTTTTGTTGAAACAAAAGATGGACAACTTCAATTTGGAAGCACATATCAAATGAAGATAAAATCAATCGCGCCAACCAATTCGGGTGTGAATCTCATTTGGACATCAAGTGATACAAAAATTGCAAAAATCGACCAAAATGGATTGTTGACTTTTGTTGGTGGGGCGGGAACTTTAACAGTCACTGTTCAACCTGAGGACCAACTTTCTGATAATGAAGAATTGTTCCTCAAAGATAGTTATACCTTTACGATTGTTCATGGTGTTAATGTTTATAATAAAGAACAATTGCAATACGCTTTGAACGCAAAAATCAGTGCGCCTATTGTAATTCAAAACGATATAGTTTATAATATGAGAGATGGCATTTCAACAACTCGATCATTTCACGGAAACGGACATCTGATTGATTTAAGTTATCCCGACAAAGACCCAAACGGCGTCGTGAGAGCATATCACAGATTTACTGTTCGCGCTTCAAATGTTACGATTGACAATTTGCAAATCAGAGCGACTGCGTTTGACGAAAATGCGTCACTTTCTTCGCTTGAAGGAAAGGGCTGTGCACTATTCGTTTATACACCACGTGGCAGCGAGATGACCAAAAATGTTCTCATCAAAAACTGCATTATGGAAAATGGGGTGTTTGCCGCTCGAACATATGGTGCACAAGCAACCTTTGCAGGTTGCATAATCCGAAATTCGTTCTCTGGAGGGCTGACACTTTCGGTCAATGAAGATGGACTTTCATCTGACGTCACAGTTCGCGATTGCATTTTTAAGTCCTCATATCTCAGTTCAATTTTGTTTGACGCAAAACAACAAGGCGAGACTGGAAACAATCACAGCAAACTCAGGCTTGAAGGCGATGTCAAAATCATGAATTGGATTGATGTTGACGAAATAAACGGAAAAGCCATTGCTGCTGAAGTCGGAGATGCAACAACACAACTTCGTGAAATAATCAAAAAACAAACACAGCTAACCAAATATTATAATGGCAAATATTATTTTATGGCGGGAATTACTGCTTTCAAAGCGGGTTATGATGGAATTTTGACCTATGCAAGCACACTTGATGTTGACATCACAAAAATGAGTTCAACATATCAATATGTCACATACAAGATTGAAGGGTTGGTCAAAATCTATGGCGTGCCAGTCGCATTTGAAATGATGGGATATTCACTTCCTTCTAGCGAAACAGAAATTTTGCCTGATTCAAAAATTGAAGACGACCCACTTGCTTATCAAAAAATTAGGCAACCAAGATAGGAGAGTTATGAAAAAATTGTTATGCTCGCTCTTAATATTCATGACAATGCTGACTTGCGGCATAACTCTTTTGTTGCCAAAATTTTATGAAGTTCAAGCAGAAGTTGCTGGGGTGGACGGGGTTCAGTTTGTTCTCACTGGATATTCTGGCTTTAACCCCGCAAGTTCTTTCACAAATTCAAAGGGGGATTCGACCTTGCGAAGTGCGCAAGCAAAAGCTGCCGACAAAAATTATATAAACAAAAAAGGCGAACAATCACAAAAATATAATTACATAACCGGCAAACATACTTCTTTGAAAGACTCAAAAAGTTCTGGATATTGCGAGATTTTCCCAAGCACGGAAATGCAAAAAGTTATTTCTGCGGGTCTTATGCAGGTGAAGGCTAGTTGTGGACTTTTGGCGCTAAACAATGAAGAGCGAAGCAAAGTTAATATCAAAATTGAGATTGTCGCAGGCGGAAATGTCTACAAAACATTAACGCTCACATCAAACAAAGTTTCCTCAAATTCATCAGTGTACGAGCCAGACTGGGTGGAAACTTCGCTTGTGACTCTCCCAACAAATACAGAAAAAATTGTTTATTCTTTTGAAAGTCGTGAGGCAACAAACAGATTAAATGCCGCAAAGTTTTGTATGTTTGAGCCAACAGTGTTTTTCGCAACAAACTTGAATGAATGTAAAATTTTGACAGAGAGCCAATCTCTCAAAATTGGACAAGTCATGAAGCTTTCAGCGACAAACTTTATTGTTGAACAAAATTCAGCCACTCAATATTTTGAATACTATAAGGATATTCATAAAATTTCTTATGAAATCACAGAAGGACAAAATTATGCAAAAGTTGTTGACAGTTATCTCTATGTCAATAGTGACGCACCGTCTGGAGCAAAAATTGTTGTTCGAGCAAAATGCAGAAAAAGTTCTGCATCGGGCGAATATCTTTATTCCGAAAAGGTCACTTTCATGCTCAATGTTGCTCAAATTGAGTTGAGTGTTGGAAAAGATTTTGGAAACCCTGCAAAAATTCTTGGGGAAGGAAAATATTTTGTTGGAGATTATGCGACTGTTTCACTTTCTGTTAATTCGGGATTTGAATTTGTTGGCTGGCAACAAAAGGGAAATGTTGTTTCAAAAGACAAGACATACACATTTAGAGTCGAAAAAGACTCAAACATCAAAGCAATTTTTATAAAAACAATCAAAATCAAGCAAGTTGTTGTCAAATCAAAAACTTATGACGGAACAATAAAAGCAGAAATCGAAAATGTTTTGCTTGACGGAGTTGAAAACTCTCACGATGTCAAAGTTTCTGGACTTGTTGCAAACTTTGCCACAAGCAATATTGGAGATGAAAAACAAGTTGAATTTTCATCAATTCCAACACTCTCTGGAAATGACAAAGGAATTTATAAACTTGAAAACAACATTCCCGCAACTTCTGCTGCGATTTCAAAAAGGCCTCTTGAAATTCGAGCAAACACACTTTCAAAAGTTTATGGCGAGAACGACCCAAGACTGACATTTTCTGCAACTGGTCTTGTGACTGGGGAAAATGTTTTGGGAACACTCCAAAGAGAAGCGGGCGAGAATGCGGGAAGCTATGAAATCAACGAAGGCAATGTGTCTTCGCTCAATCCAAACTATGAAATCAGTTTTGTCGGCGCAAAATTTATTATTCAAAAACGCGAAGTAAAGTTGAGCGATGTTGGGGTTGTTTCAAAAATCTACGACAAAACGACAAGCGCCACAATTTATGCAACATCAAGCAATGTTGTTTTGGGTGATGAAGTCGCGGCAACATTCGAGGCAAATTTTGTTGACGCGAATGCTGGAACAAACAAAGAAACAAAAATTACTAAAATTGATTTGGTTGGACTTGACGCAAAAAATTATTATGTTGATTACAAAAATACTTTGATCTATGGAACGATAACACCAAGACCTTTGAAAATTGTGACAGAGAATCAAACGTTCTGCTATGGTGACTCGATTGACATTGAATATAAAGCATCTGTGTTGCTGGACGGAGACAGTCTTGGTGGCAAACTTCAAATTTCTTCAAATCAAGTTGGAACGCATATAATCACTCTGGGAACTTTGCACAATCCAAATTATGCGATTACCTTGCAAGCGGAATATGTTGACATTGTTCAAAAAGACATCACAGTTCAGGCTTTGTCAAATTCAAAAACTTATGGCGAAGAAGACCCAATTCTCAAATTTTCGGTTTCGGGACTTGTTGAGGGCGATGAACTTATGGGAAACATAAAAAGAGAAGCGGGCGAAAATGTTGGCGTTTATCAAATTGGTGTTGGTTCACTCTTTAACGGAAATTATAAAATTAATTTTGTTCCTGCAGATTTTGAGATTTTGAAAAGACAGGCAAACGTTGAATTTGTTATTGATGACAAAATTTATGACGGAACAACAAAAGTCCAATATTCCTATACACTTTTGAATACTCTCGAAAAAGATGCCATTGAGCTTCAAACAGACTTTGTTTTTGTTGATAAAAATGTTGGAAACAACAAGAAAATTCAAATTAATCAACTTGAACTTGTTGGAGATGGTTATCAAAATTATGTATTAAATTATGAAGAAAATCTAATTTTTGCATCAATTTTTGCAAAAAATGTTCAAGTTTCGGCAAATTCAGTTCAAAAAACATATGGCGAAATTGACCCACAAATTGTTTTGAAATTTTCAAGCGTTATTGACGGAGAGCAAATCATTGGGGATCTTCAAAGATTGCAAGGCGAAGATGTTGGAAGATATTTATATGATATTCCTCAGAGCATGAGACTCGAAAACTCAAACTATGAATTGAATTTGTCGAGTGAAGTATATCTGGATATTTTGGCAAAACCGATTGAGATTTCAGTTGCATCCGCACAAAAACAATTTGGAGATGTTGATCCAGAAATCATTTATGTTTATGGCGAAGAAGATTTTGCATTTGGACAAACTTTTGAAGAGTTGTCAACTGGTGCTGTTAGTCGTGAGGTCGGCGAGGAAATTGGGCGATACTCATACAAGCTTGGTTCATTGTCACTTGGCGACAACTATGAGATCAAGTTTGTGGCAACTGGAATTCTCACAATTTCAAAACGCGATGTTGAGATTAAGGCAAATTCACTATCAAAAATTTATGGCGAAAATGATCCAACTTTTTCATTTGATCAAACAAATATTGTTTCTGGCGTGTCATCAATAATAAAACTCAAGAGAGAACGCGGAGAAGATGTTGGAACTTATAAGATTTCTTATGAATCACTTGACGATCCTCACTACAATATCACTTTTGTTTCGGGAGAACTTGTTATTCTTCCACGCGATATTTCGGTTAAAGCTGAAGACACCTTCAAATATTATGGAGAGGAAGACCCTGTTGTTGATTTTGTTCTATATTTGGGGACACTTCAATTTGAAGATGAACTTTCAACCATTCTTCGTGGCGAAGTTTCTCGAGTTGCGGGAGAAGATGTTGGCGAATATGAAATTACCCAAGGGACATTGAGTGCTGGTGAAAACTATAATTTGACATTTGTTTCCGGAAAATTATTTATTTATGCACAAGAACTGTTGGTAAAATTAAAAGATGCAACAAAATATTATGGTGAAAGCGACCCAGTGTTTGAATACGAAATTTTGTCGGGAGACAAAGATGTCAAACTCAATGGAAAAGCAAAAAGAATGTATGGCGAAAATGTTGGAGAATATGTGATTGAAGTTGGAACTCTTTCGACTCCAAAAAATTATAAATTCAAATATTCTTGTGGAATGCTTTCAATTTTGCCAAGAAAAATTGAGGTTACTGCTCTTCCTGCGACAAAAGTGTATGGCGAGAGCGACCCAACATTTGTTTATGAAATCACTGAGGGAACACTTGTTGACCCAAACGATCTTTCTGGCAAAATTTATAGAGAAAATGTCGGTGTGAAGATTTATGAGAATGTCGGCAAATATCCACTTTTGTCATCTCTTTCGAATCCAAATTACGAAATTTTGTATGTCGGAAGCGAACTTTTGATCAATCAACGAGAAATTGTTGTTTCGACTCAAAACATCTCTTCTGTTTATGGCGAAGAAATTGAGACTGAATTTGACTACACAATTGATGGCGATATTCTTGCAGGCGACACACTGACGGGAGGATTATACAAAGCTGAAGGAGTGGTTGCTGGCAAGTATCCAATTCGATGCAACATTAATATTGGAAGAAATTACAAAGTAAAATATATTCAAGCTTATTATGAGATTTTGCCAAGAAATCTTGTTGTGACGCTTGGTGCAAATCAAAAAACTTACTCCAATCCAGACCCAGTGTTTAATCTTCAAATTTTGCAAGGCGAATTAGTCGAAGGTGATCAACTTGAATGGGAAGTCGTGAGAGATGCAAGCGAAGATGTTGGCGACTATGTGTTGAGCGTTGAAAGTCTTGATCAAAATTATGCTATTCAAACCCGAAATTCAGTTCTTACAATTTTCAAAAAAGATGTGAAGCTCAACCTTGAAGTGTTGGACAAAACATTTGATGGCAATGCAATTTGCAAAATTAAAAATCCTGTTGTTTCGGGACTTGTTGACAATGAAATCATGCTTGATTATGACAAAGATGCTTGTGCAATTTTTGCTTCGATTCAACCTGGAAATGATATTTTGGTTAATATTCAAGGCTTTTCGCTCGTTGGCGCAAAGGCAATCAACTACAATCTTATTATTCCAACAGGTCTGGTTGCAGACATCACTTATGCGGCACTAGAAAACCAAAATGTTGAAATTTCGACATATAATTCAACCGCGATGAAATATGGGACTGTGCTTTCGGTTGGCAATCTCCAGGTTGGCGAAAAATATGAGGGTAAAAAAGTTGTTCAAAGTTTGAAGGTTGGTTTGTTGGACGCAAATGGTGGATTGCTTGTTCTTGACAAAGCCCTCAACATGAAAATTGGAGTGCAGAACCTAAACAATTTCAATAATATTCATGTTTATGGAAAGAATGCATCGGGAGAATTTGTTGAGCTTGCTTATAAAATCTCGGGAGACAGTGTTCTTGTTTCAACTTCAACCTTTTCTGAGTTTATTATTGTGTGCGACAACGAAAACTGGATTGACATTGCTGTTGCGGTTTGCGTTGGCTTAATCCTTGGAGTTGTGCTTTGTGCATTTGTAATTAATTTTAAGAAAAAGAAACAAACGAAAAAATAACTGTTAACGCAGTTATTTTTTGTATTGCAAACAAAAACTAATTATGTTAAAATAAAACTTGAAGGGATTATGGCAAAAAAATATTATAAGAAATTTAATAAAATGCTTCCAAGAAAGCAAAAAAAGCATAGACTCACCACCACTCAAAGAGTGGCGTGGTCTATTATGACTGCCACAATACTTGTTTATGTTGCTCCAGAAGCCATAACACAACTATATAACCATATCAACAGGGGAGACTCAACCGAAATCAAATTGCCACAAAAAAATGACTTGTTTCCTGAAAACGAAAAAAACGACGAAGACAAAAAAGAACAAGACAAAATTAATGAGGCAAACAAAAATTATGCTTATACTTACTTAAAAGATATGATTCGTCCGCAAATTGAAGAGAAGTTGAGATTTGAAATTGAGGGCGATTTTGACATTTTGGGCGTGTTTGAAATAAACATGAGAAGTGATGCATTTTCGTCAAAAGACACAGAACTCAAAATTTTGATAAAACCTCAAAATGGAAAAGTTTTTTGCGTTGATTACAACAATAATTTTGCTCAAGTTGAAATTGAAAAAAATGGATCTGATAGTGACGCAATAAGTTCGCTGGTTGCACATCTTCAAGATTCTAGCATCAAAGGGTTTGAAATTAATAGTGAATTTTTTGAAGATGTTTCTCAAAATCTTTCAGAAATGTGCATTGTTTTTGTTGGCACGACCCAAACCTACATCGAGAAAAATGGTGAAAAATCATACTTAATTCCCGTATTTTATCAAAATGGCGACCAGATTGTGATGAAAACATACAAGGGACTGCAAAGCGAAATTGAGAAGGCTGACAAGACTCCAGAGGGAGAACTTGCGAACATGCTTTATGGAGATGAGTCATTGATGCAAATTTACACCAATAGCAAGCAACAAGATCTTGAGCACATTAATAATGTCATTAACAAGATCCGCAATGAAAAAACTGATGACAGCAACAAAAACGATGAGTTGTTTCCAGAAGATTTTTACTCGGATACTAACCAATCATTCACAAAAGGATAAAATTATGAAGTTGGCATTTGATTCATGTGTTTTTATAAAATTGTTTCCGCTCAGCAAAAAGGTGGAAAACTATTGTTTGCAAAGAGGGAAAAGCTTTGAAGATTTATGTGAAATTGATATTCCACGAATTGTCACAGTTGATTACAAATTGAATTATATTTGCCTAAAACTTTTGCAAGGGTTGAAATTTGGGTTGTTGGACGTTTCAATTCTTCCAACTGTCTATCATGAGTGTCTGGATGGACCAAACAAAAGCAAGCAGCAAGAATTTGAAAAGTTTTTGAATGACTACAATATTCAAAAGGAGGCATTTGATCGAGGCGGCGTGTTTATGCGAGATTATGCTTTCACATTTTATCTTTCGACAAACAACAAAAAAGCGGTCACGGTTGATTATGGCGGTTCAAAGCATCCGCTCAACGACTCAAAAATTTTGGCTGAAAGTTTTGCTGCAGGAAGACAGTTAATTTCAATGGATCAACATTTTTCAAAAACATATTTGATTTACGAAAGAAACTGTGAAATTGCTCGTCATTTTGGATTGGAAGAAGAGCGTGCAAAAATTGTTCCTTTGCAATTGACACAATTTGCAAAAACGAGATTGTATAAATCGTTAAAACAAAAAGGAAGATGCTGAACTGATGCGACAAGCGTTCTGCTTGTCGCTTTAATTTTAATATTGATTTTGATTGTAAAAAAATCATGAAATGGATAATATATAAACAGAGGTTAGAATGGATATATTGGGACTGGTTGTATTCGTTATTTTTTGTTTTAATATGTTGAGTGTTCTCACAATGATTTTTGTCGAGCGAAAAAAACCGCCGATTATTGTTTCATGGCTAGTCATCTTGACTATTCTTCCAGTTGTGGGCTTTATCCTTTATATTTTGATAGGAAATGGTTTGAGTTATAAAACAAGAAGAATGATAAAGAAAAAAAGACTTTATCAGAAAGAATATGACGAGTTTATTGCAAAACAAAAAGAAAATTTGCAAGACAAAAAATATAAGGACGAAAAAGAGAAAAATTTTTCTGACTTGTTGATTTTTAACATAAACAATTCCAACAGTGCTTATTTTCGACATAACGATGTTAAAGTTTTTACCAATGGTGAAGACAAGATAACCGCGCTAAAAGAAGATTTGAAAAACGCCACGCATTCCATCAACTTGTTGTATTATATTTTTGCAAACGACAAAGTTGGCAATGAAATCATGGACATCTTGGTTGAAAAAGCATCTCAAGGAGTCAAAGTCAAACTTTTGTATGACTCCGTTGGTTGCATCAAGACAAGAAAAAGTTTTTATCGAAGGCTTGAAAAAGCAGGTGGCGAAGTTGCAGAGTTTTTTCCGCCGCTTTTTGGACTTCGGTTGATAAATCTAAAAATGAATTATCGAAACCATAGAAAAATTGCCGTTATTGACGGAAAAATTGCCTACACCGGTGGAATTAACATTCGCGATGACCATATGGGCAGAAACAAAAAATTGTCGCCTTGGCGTGACACACATATCAGAATTATGGGTGATGCTGTTTATGGCTTTCAGAGCGCATTTTTTAATGATTGGAGATATTGCAAAAAAATGGGTAATAATTTTCAAACCCTTGCAAACGAAGGATATTTTGTTCCAAATATTGATGCGGGCGAAACCGGTGTTCAAGTCATAACAAGCGGGCCAGATTATGATGACCAACCAATCAAAGAAGCATTTATGAAAATGATTTTATCCGCAAAAGAAAAAATTTATATTCAGACTCCTTACTTTATTCCAGATGAAGTGATGTTGAGTGTGCTGAATGTTGCAAGAATGAGTGGCGTTGAAATCAATGTGATGATACCTTTGGTTCCGGACAAAAAGTTTGTTTATATGGCAACACTTTCCTATGTGAAAGAACTGTTGAACATGGGAAACAACGTTAATGTTTATTTGTATAATGGTTTTATTCACTCAAAAGCTGTCATGATTGACGACAAAGTTGTTTCGATTGGGACTTGCAACTTTGATAATAGGTCATTTGAATTAAATTTTGAAATTAATGCGTTTTTGTATGGTGAGGAAGCATCAAAACAAAACATTGCAATTTTTGAAAATGACATTTCAAATTCAAAAAAGATTGACAAGGGATATTTTCGCCGAAAAATTTGGTACTCAAAATTGGCACAAGCATTTTTTAGGTTGTTTTCGCCTTTGTTATAAAAAAAGTAATGCCTAAAAAGGCATTATTTTTTGTTTGATGTTTCCGTTTGTTTTTCTTTTTTTGCTTCTTTTTCGCGTTTTTCCTTCAAAATGATTGCACAATCTCGACAACGCACAGGTTCTTTGTCAATTTTGTTGTCCTTAAAAAAGTTTTGATTTTCAACTGTCCAAACAAATTCTTTTTTGCAATCGCAACATGTAAATTTTTTATCTTCCATAAAACTACCTCGTTTTTATTATCTTCAGTTTTTCGCAAATTGTCAAATTATCTTTCAAAAATTTCGATATTGTCGATTTTACCTTCGACAAACGAGAGTTGAAAATAAGTTAATTCTTCGCCAACAAGCAAAACTACATCGCGCTCTGAGGCGAGTTTAATTTGAGAAAACTTTGGGAAAAAGTGCTTGAGATGTTGGTCGCTGAGCATTTCTGATAGTTGTTTTGTCATAAACACCCGTGCGAGGTCATAATCACGCATTTTGATGCATTCAAAAAATATTTTTGCAACATCTTTTCGTGCGGGAGTTGAGAATGATTTTTGTTCTTTGCGACTCGAAAAACTTTCAAGTTTGACCGCTCCCGTTTGTCCGAGCTCAAACTTTTCGATGAGAGCGTGTTCATAAAAATCGTGACAAAGGCTGACTGTTGAGAACTTTGGCAAGTCAAATGTTATGTCATCGCAAACTTTTTGCATACATTCGTCAATGTGTTCAAGATTTGAGATGAACAGATATTGCTGGTTGTTCTCTGTTCTTGCAGTCAAAATAAAGTAGTCCGCTCCGCAAGTTTGTGTTTTGCAAACAATGTCTTTCAAAATGTGTTTTGGAACAAAGTTGACTTTGTTCTTTTTGTTTTCAAGAGTAATTTTTGTGAGCGATGAAGAAAGCACGCAAATTCTTGTGCCTTTTTTTTCTTCTTCAAAAATCTTGTCAAAACTCATTGGAAAGTGAAGTTCAAGTCGCGGATTAAGCATGATTTCATAATTTCCATCAAGCAAGTCAAATTGCTGATAGTTTGGAGAAAAATTGTCTTGTTGTGAGATGACGATGGAAAAAGGAATAAAATAAATCAAATCTTTTGTCGATTTTGGATAAATTTCAATTCGTTTCGACTCGTTGTCAAACATTTCAAGTTTTGCGCAAGTTTTTTGGTCAACCTCGCCAACAAACGCCTTGTCACAAAAGACAAGGCAAGGTGTTTTTGAATAGATTGCAAACTTTGACCGTTCCATAAAATAAAATATGATGAGTTCCGGTTTTTTATGATGTCATAAATATGTATAAATCTTGTTGCATTGTCAATAATGGGTGTGGAGGAATTATGAAAACAATTTATTGCTCGTGGAAAGATGAGGAGATAAAAAAATTGTTTGGTTTTGTTGAAGAAGGCAAACAAAAACATCTTTCACTTTTATCAATTTTTAAAAGCTACGCGGAAATGACAAAGAGAAAGCCAAACAGCGTCAGAAATTATTATTATTTGGAACTGGGGCAACTGCAAAACGACAAAAGCAAATGTCAGCGGCTGGGAATAAACTTAAAAAATCATGAAAAAATCAAGCAAACACCTTTTGATGAAAAAGAAGAAAAAGAAGTCGTGAAAAACATTTTGAGGTTGTGTGCAAAAGGCTCGAGTGTGAGAAAGGCGTGTCTTAAACTTGCGGGAGATAACCTTGGAAAAATGATTAGGTTTCAAAATAAATACCGCAATGTCCTGAAAGGTAATCAAGCCTTGCTTTCGCGATGTATTCAAGAACTAAAAGATGAGGGGATTGAGGTGAACATCAAACAAAAATTCACACCTCGTCCAAACAACATTTTGGTTATGCCAAAACAAAAAGGCGCGCTGTCTGACAAAGATATTGAAGCTCTTTTTATGGGACTGGTTCGACTTGTTAAACGCGTGGCAAATGAGCAAGCCGAAGTGCAAAACCGAATTGAAATGAAGAGGACGAACGACAATCTTGCAAAAGCATATATTGAGTTGTCGTCAAAAGAGAGCGAGATAAAAAGTCTTTCGACAAGTCTTGAAAAACTAAAAACCGAAAACAAAAATCTCAAGACTTGCCTGCAAGAAAAGCGCATAAAAGAAGCAGAAAATTATGTTGAGTCAAGCAGAATGCGAGAGCTCAAAAATTTTGCGAATGCTTTTCCCAAAAAGAATAGGCAAAAATTAAAAGCATAATGTTTTGTCAAATTTCGCGCGTGTGATAAAATAAGCGTGTGAGTAGGTTGATTTTGACAAAAGGAATTGATATAACGAGTGCATCGGAGCAAGTGGTTGCGGATATTGCTCCGTTTGTTTCGTGTTTTGAAGAGGATCAAATTATTATTGTTCCAGACAGATACTCACTCATTACTGAAAAATTGGTTTTTGAAAAACTTGGCATCAGTTCGACTCTAAACATCAAAGTTATGGGAATCAACAGATTTGCTTCCCTCATTCTCCAAAAGCAAAATGCCATGCCAAAATCAATGTCGAACAACGGCGCTCTCATTGCACTTGGAAAAGCGGTTTATGAAGAGAAAGATAATTTCAAGTTTTTTCCAAAATCCAATATCGATGTTTCGTTTTTGCAACAAATAAAAAACACAATTTCGCAACTCAAAACAAGCGAAGTAACTCCAGAACAACTTGAAAAACTTGCCGATGACAAAATTCACGACATCTATCTTATCTATAAAAATTATGAAGAAAAGCAAAAAACGGGAGTGGATCTGGCGGATTTCCTTGATGTGTTTATTCAAAATATTGAAAAAGCAGATTTTGGAAACACAAGGATATACTTTGCGTTTTTTGACAGCATGACATCGCAAGGGCTCAGCATTGTGAACTTGCTCCTAAAAAAAGCAAAAAGTGTTGAGTTTGCTTTGGCGTGTCCACAACCTCAACAAAAAAACAAATTTATTTACGACACTTCACTTGAGGGCAATCTCAAAAACTTGGTGAGAGAGGCGGGTGTTGAAATTGAAGAAAAAATTGTGACTTCATCAAACTTTGTTTCAAACTTTATTTCAAACAACATCTATTTATCAAATCCGCAAAACATCAATTTGAAAAATTTTGCAAATTTTTGGGAGTGTTCAACGTCTGAAGCCCAATTTGAAGCAGTGGCAAGAGAGATTAAAAGTCACGTTGTTTTGGGCGGCAGATATTCGGACTGTGTTGTTGGGGTTAGTGCGCTGGATGAAAATTATTGCCTGATGAAAAGGATTTTTGAGGACTATGAAATCCCATGTTTTTTTGATGTTGACATAACGCTTGCCCAGACAAAACCGATTGAATTTTTAAATCTTGTTTTTGAATTTCTTGAAGAAAAAGATATGTCAATCTTGTATGACATTATTTCCAATATATATTCAAACCTTGATGGTTGTGAACGAAGCGAAATTTGCGAGTTTTTGGACAAATATAAATTTGTTGACCAAGACCTTGATTTACATAAATTAGAAAACGAAAACGATGAAAAAACATATGAAAAAATAAAAAATATTTTGAATATAATTACACCTCATTTTATTGATAAAAATGGCTGCGTTTTGGGTGGTGATTTTGTTGGATTTTTAAGAAATATTTTTGATGCATTTGATATGCAAAAAACAACACAAAAAATGCACGATTATCACTTGGAAAATGGCGACCTTGAAAATCAAAAAATATACGAAAAAATAAATGAAAAAATTGAAGATATTTTCAATGTTTTTGAAGAAGAAACAAAGGACGAAAGGTTGGCATTTTCTGAGTTTGTTGTTCTTTTGAACAATGTGTTTGAAAGCGCGAAACTTTCTGTTGTGCCACTCGGCGTTGACCAGGTTTTTGTGGGCGATGTTTCGAAAAGTTTTTTTGAAAACGGCAAAATATTCTTTTTGTGTGGGGCAAATCAAGATCGAATGCCAGACTTTCAAAAAGATGTTGGACTCATTTCGGACAAAGACATTGCACGTTTTTCTGGCAAGGTCAAAATCGATCCAACAATAAGAACGATAAACCTGCGAAAAAGACTCAAACTCTGTTCAGTGCTTTCCATTCCAAAACAAAAACTATTTGTTTCGTGGGTGGCACTGGGGGACGATGGCAAGAAACTCACAGAGTCAACTTTTGTTTTGGGGCTTGTGAAAATGTTTGCTGAAAATGTTCAAAAAATTGGCTTTGCGGGCGAAATTCAAAGCGAGGATTTTGCAAAACAAATTTCGAACTCAAAAAGAGCAAAACGGCAATTAATTAATTACTTGCTTTCTCCAAATATTCAATCAGCAGAGAACTACAATTCCTTGTTTTATTTGCTTTCAAAAAATGATTCAAAAATTGAACAAATTGTTTCTCAAATCAATAGAAAAAACACCATAAAAAATCTTTCAAATTCTGATGTTCTTTTGAAGAAAAAAAGATTTTCTGTTTCTGGTCTGGAAACATATGCGAAATGTCCATTTAAGTATTACGTTGAAAAAGGACTTGGAATCACTGAAAAAAGACCAATTGATCTCGACCCAATTCTCACTGGAAATATTGTGCATTTTGTTTTGGAAAAATATTTTTCTGCAAAACAAACCAAAGATCCAGAAAGGTTTGTTGAGTTTGCTTTTGGAGAACTGTCGAAAAAAACGGAATATGCTGTTTTGTTTGGTCATAAAAAATTTAAATATGGTCTTGACAGGTTGAAAAAAGAATGTGTTAAAACAATAAAAGACATTGTTGCCAATCAAAGCGTTTCAAAATTTAAGATCTCAAATTTGGAATTTGTTGTTCGTGGTGACGGCTTTGATGAAGAGTTGACCGATCTTGCTTTTTTTGGCGTGGTGGATCGAATTGACAGATTGGACGACAAAGCAATTGTTATTGATTACAAAACTGGGAAAGTTGATCGATCAAGCAAAAATTTTTATTATGGAAACAAGATTCAAATTTTTGTATATTGTCGTGCACTTGAAAAATTCTGCGGATTGAAGACGGTTGGGGCTTTTTACGCACCAATTTCGAATAAAAAATTAAAGAAGAAATATGAGGGGTATTTGCTTGAGGGTGAATTGGAAAACTTTGATCCTGATTATTCTGTTGACGGAGGTGTTTTGGGTCTTAATTTAACTTCCAAAAAGCAGCCTAAAAAGACAAAGAATTTTGTGCTGGTGAATGAAAATAATTTTGAAAATCGCAAGAATTATGCTGTTGAAATTATGAAGACAAATTTAAGGAACATCAAAGCAGGGTTTATCAACTGTTCGCCACAAAGAGACGGAATTAATCAAACTTGTGATAATTGCAAATTTTTGGGTGTTTGTCAATTTGATATGAACGGAGCAAATCGCCCGCGTATTATAAAAAGTGTTAGCGATTCATTTTGGGAGAAAAAATGAAAGATATTAGTGAACAAAAGAGTATTATTAACGAAAAGAAAGTTGATATGATTGTTAGTGCCTCAGCCGGCAGTGGCAAAACTTTTGTTATGATTGAGCGTATTTTGAAAATTCTTTTGAGCAAGGACAAAGAAGTTCACGCAAACCTTGATGAAATGTTGATTTTGACATTCACGAATCAAGCGGCAAACGAAATGTCGCAGCGTCTTGAAACAAAACTTATGGAAAAAGTGGACGAGAATCCCGAACTTGTTGAACAACTTGACCTCATTCGAGTTTGTGATATTTCAACCATTCACGCATTCTGTCAAAAAATGTTAAAAAAATATTTTTATCAAGCGAAAATCTCTGCAAACTTTGGACTTTTGGAAGAGAGTAAACGAAATGTGCTTTTTGACAAATGCATTAAAGTTGCGATATCTGATTTTAAGTCCATCAATTCGCAAAGATTTGAGGATATGGCAAGTCATATGACAGAATCCAGGGGCGATTTTGTCATTGAAGACGCAATAAAATTTATTGATGGCATTATGTCAAATCAAATTGAAAGCGAGACATTCGAACAAGATTCAGTTCGTCTTTTTGATGAAGATCAGGTTGCAAATCTTGAAGATTATTTCAATCAGCGAATTATTGAATTTTGCTCACACAACAAAAAAATGTTTGCACGACTCATTGAAAATTTGAGCGAAGACAGAATCAAACTAAAAACTCATTTGAGAGTGTTTTTTGATCATTTGGATATGATTCGTGAAGATCAAACATACGAACAAAATGCCAGAATTTTTCTTGATGGTGTCAGTGCTCCTAGATATTCATATGACAAAAAAGATGAAACTGAAATTCTTGCCATAATGTTTCGAGACAAATTTAAGAAAAGATATTCTGATTTATGCAAAAAGCTTTCACTTATTGATAGAGATAAGTTGGCTGGGCTATGTGCTAATGCAAAACAAGCAATTTGTGATTTGATCGAAATTTGCAAAACTGCAAGAAATATTTACAACGAACAAAAATCAAGGAAAAATGTGTTGGATTTTTCTGACCTTGAACACAAGTTTTTGAAACTTTTGGAAAATAAAAAGGTTTGCGAAAGCATTGCAAAGCAATACAAATATATTTTTGTTGACGAATTTCAAGACACAAATCCAGTGCAGATGGCAATTTTGTCAAAGCTGGACGCTTCAACATTGATGAGTGTTGGGGATATCAAACAAAGCATTTATGGATTCCGAGGCTCAACTCCAAAAATTTTTCAAGACATGATGGAAAGGTTTTCAAATGGCGATGGGGGTGTCGCAAAAAAACTTAATTGTAATTTTAGAAGCAACAAGGATATTCTTAATTTTGCAAACATTGTTTTTTCAAAGATTATGACTGTGAATACATGTGGGATTAACTACGAAAAAGACTCAATGTTTGAACCATACACAGACTATCCAAGAATGAGCGTGCCATCAGTGGAGATTTGTTTGGTGGATGAAGTGGATGAAAAAGAAGATATTGTTGACGGCGGAGTTTATGATTTATCAAAAGACAATTCAATGTTTCAAACACAACTCAACAAGAGAAATGAAGCTCGTATGATTGCTCAAAAAATTCTCAAATTGAAATCCCAAAAAATTTATGATGAAAAACTCGGGGTGTGGAGAGATACAAATTTTTCTGATTTTATGATTTTGATGAGATCGAGAAAACAAATTGACTTGCTTTGTCAAGAACTAATTTCTTGCGGAGTTCCTGTTGTTGCTTCCAGCAAACAAGAACTTGCAAAATTTGCAGAAGTTAGAATTATTCTGGATGTTTTAAAACTATTGCAAGACAGGAATAATGACATTTGTATCCTTTCATTGATCTGCTCGTTTTTTGGAGGAGTCAGTTTTGATGAGTGTGGTCAGATCAGACAAAAATTTGAAGATGAAAAATATTTTTCTGATTGTGTCAAAAAATATGCGTCAGAAATTGATGATGACATTTCGCTTAAGATCAAAAATGCGATGAATATTTTTGATGAAATGGAAAAGAAATTCGAGTTTGAGGGCTTGGTTGCGGCGGTCAAATATTTGATTTTTGATACAGGCTATTATATTGATGCTCAAACCAAATTTGGTGGGGCTGCAAAATGTGAAAGGCTTGATGCACTCTATTCTTTGATTGAATCGGGATTTAAGCAGGTTCGTGAACTTTTGGATTATTTTGATTGTGATGACGGTCCACAAGCACCCAATTTTTCTACCGGCGATCAAGATTTTGTTGGAATTGACACAATCCATTCATCAAAAGGCTTGGAATACCCAATTGTGATTTTGTTTGATTGCGATAGAGATTTTTCTTCAAAAGAACTAAACCATGCGTTATCTTATTGTGATGGATATGGTTTTGCTGTGAAGTTTGTTGATGATGATAATGAAAAAATTAATTCGTTGCAAAAGAGTTTTGTTTTGGAACAAAGACAGAAAATGGATCTGGCGGAAGAATTGCGTTTGCTTTATGTCGCGATGACTAGAGCAAGAAATATTTTGGTTATGAGTGGAGTGAAAAATATTTCACAGATACAGAAAATTGAAGATGAATATGATGTTCTAAATATAAAAAATTACATTGATTTGGTTTTGGGTGTGCTTGATGACAAGGCGCAAAATTGCCTTAAGTTTGGAAAAGATTATTTGTTTGAAGATGAACAAAACTTTTATTCGATTGAACTTTTTTGTTCTGGGGAAAGTGAAAATGAACAAAAAGAGCAAATTCCTGCAATTTTTTCAAAACCGAATGACAATATGGTTAAGCAATTAAATCAATATATTAACTTTGATTATTCACATAAAAATAGCATTAATTTATGTCAAAAAAATTCGGTTTCAAGCCTTGCATTTGATGATGATTTTTATGCCTCAAAAAACCTTTCGCCAAAACGATTTGAAAAAACAGAGCACGAAGAGAGTGGGGTGGCTGCAAATGATGTCGGAACACTTTATCACTTGATATTTGAGAAAATTGATTTTTCAAAGCACTATTCTTTGAGTGAATTAAATCAAGAAATATCTTCAATATTAAACGGCGAAAATGTGTCACTGATTGATGCGGAAAAAGTGCAGAAAATCATGGAACTTTTGCGTCCGTATATTTCGGGAAAACTCTTTCGCGAAAAGGAATTCATTGCAAAAATTTGCCAAAGCGAACTTGTTGAGGGGGGAGAGGAAGATGCTCTCATTGTTCAAGGGAAAATTGACCTCTTGGTTTTGGGTGAAAAGAATTATATTTTTGACTATAAAGTCACGAAAATTAATGATGAAAATATGTTGATAAAAAAATATCAAAAACAACTTTTGCTCTATAAACTCGCAGTTCAAAAAGCAATAAATCAAACAATTGATGAAGTGTTTGTTGTTGATGTCAATCACAACAGACTTATAAAATGTAAAAATATTTAATAAATTATGTCATAATTTTTTATAATTTTTGAAAAAAATATTTCAAAATATTAGTTAAAATATATTCCTTGTGATATACTAACAAAAAAACATAAGGAGTGTTTGTATGTCAAAGTTGTTGTTTGATGGGATTTTTAAATTTATTGAAACCTATTTTAACGGACTTGGAAGTTCAATGAAAAATCTCGATATTTTGTTCTATGTTTTTGTTGGACTAGAACTTTTGTTTGTGATTTACTTTTTGGTTAAATCGCATTTTGCCTATCAATTCCGTCTCATTCGTGCGATTGATAAAATTAATATTTATCTTCTTAATAATTCATACATAAATGAAAATAATTTGATTGAATTTAACAAGAAAATGAAGAAAGTTCCAAAGGTTTTGAGATACCACTGGCAACAATATATGTTGTATCGTGAGCAATCTCCATCTTTTTATATGTCTTCAAATAATGTGATTGAAAAACCACTTCGTTCAAGTTCGGTCAAATATAACATCAAAACAATGAAAGCGCTGACAATCATTTTCACAACCCTTTCAGTTTTGTTTTCTGCTGCTGTTTTGGCGTTGCAACCATCTCCATCGTCCATTGTTTCACAATTTATTTTCAGAATTTTAATCATTCCATCAATGATAATATTTATTGGTTGTGTCTATGGCATCTATCAAAACGCAAGACAATCAGCAAATCTTTCTGACCTTTATCAAACATTCCACATTTTCCAAAGACTTATTGACAAGGCTGTGACAACAATGCCTGAATATGTTGACTTTGAAGTTTTGTTCACGAAGAAGGAAATTGCAAAAGGCATTCCAGCTCTCAACGAATACTTGGAAAAACGTGCACGTCAAGAGCAAGAAGAGCTTGAAAAAGCAAGACGCAATGCTGTTGACCATGAAGTTTATGATTTTGGTTCAGTTGATATTTCTGGTTCTTTGATTTTGGACAGAGCGATGAAAGAAACCGAAATATATTTGAGTTTGAGAAACAGACTCCTTGCTGAAATCCAACAAGTTGAAAGTCAAATTGACACCCTCAAAAAGTCATACGACAACACTCAACGTGAAATTCAAAGAAAAATGCAAACGGCAAAAGAAAATATTGAAAGAATCCGTATGCAACAAGAATCTTCAACAAACAGAATTGAAGGTAACTATCTCAAAAAGCAACAAGACCAAGAAATTTCAAAACTCACTCAACTTGAAAAAGATAACACTGAGGAAACATATAGATTTAATCAAGAACTTGAAGTGTTGACAAGCGAGATTGACAAAAAGAAAGCAGAGCTTGAAGAAAGAAGAAAATACATCGAAAAAGCGATGCTCGCTGAATACAAAACATATTCGACAAAAGTTTTCAAAAATTTGCTTAAAGTTGCAAACGAAAAAGAAAAAGAAGAACGCGAAACTTTGGCAGAAACAAAAGATTCTTATGCTCAACAAATTGTTGAACTCAAAGACAAAGTTCAAGAACTATCTTATGAAAACACGCAACTCAAAGACAGAATTAAGAATTTTGATAGCGAATTATCTGAAAAAGAAACTTTCTATACAAATGCCTTGATTGAAACTGCTGAAAAAGCAAAATCCGCACTTGTTGGCAAGAAGGGCGATTCAACAACCGAAGAAATTGAGATTCCTGCACAAGAGAATCAACCTGAAACAGACACAACAGTTGAACAAGAAACAACTGAACAACCTGCACCTGTGCAAGATTATGTTTCAGAAGAGCCAGAAGTTCAAGCGCCAGACATTGAGCAAACTGACAATGGTGAAAGTGAAGAGCATCCGCCTGTTGACGAGTATGAAGGCTATTATGATAGCGAAGGATATTATCGTTATCCAAATGGCACATTCTATGATCCACAAGGAAGATATTTTGATGAAACTGGGGGATATTATGATATTGACGGAAATTACCATGACCCAGACGAAGCAAAAGCACTTCTTGAACAACTAGAGAAAGAAAAACAAGAAGCTGACGAAGAAGCAAAACAGGCTGAACTTGATGCGGAAAAAGCAGTTGAGGAAAAGGCTGAGCAAGAAAAACCTGCTGAGGCTGAAGAGAGTAAGGAATCACAAACAGAAGTGACTCCAGAGGCTGAACAAGAACTCTTTGACAAGAGTGAACAACCAGAAGTCGAAACAAAAGACAACAAAACAGTTGTTCCAACATTTGTTGAAGAAAACGAAGAAGATGAGGACGAAGAGACTCCAGTCGTAGCAAAACAATCAAAGAACAAAAAACAAAAACAACAAAAAATCGTTGCAGTTGAAGAGCCGGAAACTGACGAAGGGGAAGAAGGCGACTACGAGAATTATGACGATTATGATGACGAAGACTACGACGACTATGACGACGAGGATTATGAGGTCGAAGAGCCAACTCGCGGTCCAGGAAGACCAAGAAAAGCAAAACGCGGTCGTCCAACTTCTGCAAAAGCAGGACGTGGACCAGGCAGACCTGCAAAGAAAAAAGGCCCAGGAAGACCTGCTGGTTCAACAAAACAAACCACCACTGGAAAAGTTGGTCGTCCAAAGAAGGAAGAAGTTAGAGGACCAGGCAGACCAAAGAAAGAAGAAGTTCGTGGACCAGGCAGACCAAAGAAGGAAGTTAAGAAAGGTCCAGGTCGTCCAAAGAAAGAAGAAGTTCGTGGACCAGGCAGACCAAAGAAGGAAGTTAAGAAAGGTCCAGGTCGTCCAAAGAAAGAAGAAGTTCGTGGACCAGGCAGACCAAAGAAGGAAGTTAAGAAAG
>OKWJ01000548.1_pt1 | contig 43457 bp, 52 predicted proteins | sample 1607121 | NCBI WGS metagenome assembly OKWJ01 (sample SAMN04414080, study PRJEB24778) | human gut metagenome | material: faecal | host: Homo sapiens | reverse complement strand
ACTTCTCCAGAAATTCCGGGCTGTTCAGGTATGCCCGCAAGCTGCTGTTCTCCCATTTGTTGCTGCCGTCTTCGTCGAACTGCATCGGGCTGAATACCAGGTCTTTGCACTGTACCGTCATCGTATGCGCATCCGGATCTGCCGCTGCCTTGTCTTTATCGTAGTCCAGGATATTCATGATCACTTCGCCAATTCCTCCCACCAGCACTGTGATTTCTCCGTCATCTCCGAAGATCTCCCTGGCCTGGCCTGCTGCCATGATCTCCTTCACCTGCTGCCATGTGTAACTCTTTTCGCTTGTCACTCTTGCCTTCATTTTCTTTTCCTCCATCATCTTTGTTATTATGTCGCTGTTGCGTTATGAGAACGGCAGCTCCTCGTCGATCCCGTCCGGTATGTTCATAAATCCGTCCGCGTCGGTTGCCGGATACGGCGGCGTTTGCTCTGCTCTGCTTCCTTCAGATCCTGCTGCCGCTGCTTTGCTCTCTGCAAACTCAACGTCCTCGACTGTCACGTCGGTGGTGTACACTTTCTTGCCGTCTCTGTTGGTATAGCTCCCTGTTGTTATTCTTCCGGTAATCACCAGTTTTGTGCCCCGCTTCGTGTACTTCTCCATGAACTCTTCCTTCTTCCCGAATGCTACGCATGAAGGAAAGTCTGCGTTGTTCTCTCCCTGTTTGTTCGTTCTCCTGTCCACTGCCAACGTGAACCTTGCCACTGCCATCGGATCCGAGCCTTCTGTGTACCTCACATCCGGATCTCTGGTCAGCCGTCCCATCAGGATCACCTTGTTCATCGTCTTCTCTGCTCCCTTCTTGCTCTCGCTTTCTCGCCCTTAATGAACATAACCACGTCGCCTACTGCTACCACCAGCAGCATGAGCAGGCCAATGATCAGGAGCACCAGCAGCAGCCACAGTGTCAGGCCTCCGGTGATGATCAGCATCCATTTGACGGTTCCCCACATTTCAATCATTGTTTTGTCCTCCTTGAATTATTTTTTCCAGCAATTCGCTGTACATCGCTTTGTATGTTTCTGCCTTGATCTCTGCTTCGTTCGCTTTCTTTTCCCAGCTCCCGCAGGATCTCCCCTGGTCATTCTGCTGCCCTGTATCACCCCCCCCACATGAATTTTTATCAAACAGGCCCAGGTGTTTGAGCAGTCCTTCATCCACTGCTTCCATTTCCCTCCTGCTGACATGTCCCAGGTAATTATTCACCCGCTGCTTGTCCAGCGTTGTGGGTGCCTCGCATAATGCTATTGACTCCCTTCCCGTGCTCAGTATAGTCACGTGCGTGGTCATGTCTTTCTTCGGCTGCGATGTCAGGAAGACGACCGTCACTTCATTGCTGTATCTGTTGCTCATGTCATTGCTGACGATGATCGCGGGCCTGTCCTTTTTCATCTCGCTGCCTACCTGCCCGCGGTTGTTGTTTATGTAATATATATCACCGCGTTTTATATCCCGTCTTCCGTAGAAGTCCATACGCCTTTTGCCTCCTTCATCGCCTCTTCTGCTTTCTCTTTGCTCTTCTTGCCGGCTGCCGTCTTATCATCGGGATGCCGTGCATCTTTCTCCAGTTATTTGTCATCATCCGATCATGAACAGCTCTGCTTTCCGGTTCTTTCTGACGCGGCTCTTCTGTTGCTTGGATGCACGCTGCTGCCATTGCCGTCATGCTCTTCGCAAGTTCTTCGGCAGATGCGCCTGCTGCTGCCATCTGCTCGCTGACTGTTCTCATGTTCTCCGTGCTGATCTGTACGCCGCCTTGTTTATATACTGTGATCATCAGCTTTTCTTTGATCCATTGTGCGATCTTTTTCAGTATCATGCCTCTATCCTTTCTATGCTTCCTCTATCCCGATCACGCAGTACCCGTCCGCCAGTGCTGACGATGTGCTGCTGTCTTCCAGGTATTTCACGTTCAGCTGCATCTGTTCGCCTGTCGCTCTGCCTTCTCTGAACTCCATCGCAATGATCAGGCTGCCTGTTCTGATCTCTGTACTCTTTACGATCAGGAACGTCTGCTCTTTGCTTCTGATCCTGGTAAATGCATCACATGACAGGCGGATCGTTTTCTTCTTTTCGTCGGATGGAAGATGCTGCATCTTTTCCTCCTGCTCCATCTCCCGCAGCTTTCTGGCCGTCTCTCTGTCTATTTCCGCCTGTTCCTCTTCATACCTCTGTTCTTCTGTCTTCTCGGCCTCTGCCTTGTTTATGTACTGATCGCATTTTGTGCATGTCCCTGTCTTGACGTTGCACTCTGAATAGTTCAGGCAGCTGTAGCAGATAGATGTGATCCCCTCCGGATGTGGTGTCTGATAATCGTCGCCCGGCTGCTGTTTATGTTCTTCTCTTTCCGGTTCCTGCTCCTGCTGCCCCTCTGTTTCGTCCTGGTGGTCGTCCGGATATGTCATTTGCCCAGGAACCTGTGCTGCTGCCTCTGCTGCTTTCTGTGTTTCCTTCGCTTCCTTCACGTCCTTCCATGTCAGGCTCCCAGTCTCTTTGTATTTCTCCAGCAGCTCCTTCTGGCCTTCTGCTGACATCCCGCTCAGTTCATACACAGCAGAGAATGTCAGGCGGCCGTCTTTCAGCTGCTCCATGAACTCCGGGATCAGCCTGTTGTTGATGCTCTCGATCTGTGCCACTTTTGTGCTGGATGTCTGGAGCATATCGGCCACTATGTCACGGATCCGGCCATCCTTCAGATCACGGCCTCCCAGTGTCATGTTGTTATCCTTCATGTATGTCAGGCACTCTTTCATCTGCCGCTCTTCTTCCAGGATGTCCAGCACGGTCTTGTCTCTGTAGCTGTTCGCTATGATCAGCTGGATCTTCTCTTCCTGGCTCGATGCCGGTTTCTTGATCTGGCATGTCACGATCTCAAATTCTTCGTGCCCTTTCTCGACCAGGAGCTTCAGCGCTCTCCATCTCTTCTCACCTGCAATGATCTTGTACTCTCCCTTCTCGCATGGCTCATACATCACCGTCAGGTTTTCCAGCAGTCCGCTGGTCAGGATCTTCTGTGCCAGTTCCTCCACGCCTGTCACGCTGTAGAAGTTTCCCTCGTTCGGGTATATCTTCCTGATGCTGATGTCCCTTGTCCGGAACCTGGCCTTCGGTGTCTCGTCCGCTCCTTCTTTGCTCGTCTTGTTTAATGCGTCCATGACGCTCCATCCTGCTGCCATTTATTTCTCCTTTCCAGCCTTCTCTTCGCGGTCAGACTCTGACTGCTGCCGCTTCCACTGTTCATGCCTTTCCTTCATTCGCAGCGACTCAGTTTTCCAGTATTGCTCTGCTTTATACTGTCCGTATGTCATGCCCTTCTCTTGTGCTGCCGCTGCATCCACTGTCAGCGCATCGTTCTGTTTCGTCATCTTCTTCGCCACCCGTACGTCCCTCCTTCAGTATCTCGTATACGACGTTCCTGTAGTCTTGTGTCACGATACAGCTTTTTGAGAACTTCGGCAGCGGCTTTCTGGCCATTGTTGCCTTCTCTGCTATCACTGATCTTCTGACCGCTGTTGTGAAGCAGTCTTCGTTCTCTTTCAACCACTCTTCCACCTGAAGCGATGTCTGGTTCTTCTGCCGCATCGTCATGAGCACCTTCATCCGGATCTCCCCGTTCAGGCTCCTTAGATCTTCCAGCTGTTCCCTCATGTTCTCGATGGCCCCAATCTCGAAGCCGCCGATCTTTACCGGAAGGATCACCAGGTCAGCTGCTACCAGGACATTTGTGACCGCCATGTCCATCAGCAGCCCGCAGTCTACGATTGCATAGTCGTATGCATCTGCTACTTCCAGCATTGCTGCGGCGAAGCGTGCGATCTGGTTCTCGTTCTCTCGCAGCAACAGGTTCATGTTCGTCCGCATCAGATATCCGTTGCACGGTATGATGTCGATGTGCCCGTATGGTGTCGCCTCGATCAGATCTGTCGTGCTGAATGATCCGCCGAACAGTACGTGATGCTCTAATAACTCCGGAAGCCCTGTGCCTTCTGGTTCATACCTGTCATACAACATTGACAGGTTCCCCTGCTGGTCTGCATCCACGGCCAGCACTCTGTATCCTCTTTCTTCTCCCAGTATGTAGGCGATCGACGCGGCCGTCATTGTCTTGCCGATGCCTCCCTTCTGGTTCATAACTGCAATAATTTTCATGATGTGTCTGTCCTCACTTTCCCGATCACAGTATGATCGTGTAATACAGCGTCATGTTCAGATCGCTGAAGCTGATTGTCGGGCAGTCTTCCGGCCTTAATGGCGGCATCAGTTTTCTTTTCTCCCAGTCCTTGTGCCTCATTTCCGGGACTGCTCTGAACCTCTTCACCGGTTGCTGCATGTATCCCTTCATGTCTTCCCCGGCGTGTGTCAGGTTTCCCATATACCCGACATATACATCCTTCCCGTCCTTCTGGATCCGGAGCTTGTCCGGCTCTGTGATGATCTTCAGGAACTCTTCCAGTTTGATCATGTTCTTATTCACCTCCTACAGCAATGCATCCAGCGGACAGCGGCCGTCGTGTTCTCTCATGTAGTCGCAGATCAGATCTTCGTCTGCCGTCTTTCTGTACTTGCACAGATTGTCGCAGACATCTGCCTGGACTTTCTGAAGCGTCTCTTCGATCGTCTTCTGTAGTCCCTGCTCTTTCATATTGCCTTCACCTTGCCTTCCTTCCGGATCATCAGGTTGTCCACCTTCATCCGGCTTTCTCCTGCTCCTGTATCTATCTCCTTCAGGCCGATATACTCCCGGATCACCTCGATCGCTGCCTCTGCCCCATAACATACTGCACAGTAGTGTCCTGCTGCCGCCAGCTTCTTCAGCATGTTCTTCTGGCTTTCTTCTAGCCTTCCCTTGTTGTACTTCATTTCGACGTATAGGCCGATATATATGCCTTTTGCTACCGGAAGGCATAGATCCGGCATACCAGCCACGACTCCCATCTGCTTCAGCTTTACTGCTTCCGCTTTGTTCCTGCTACCGCCGTTTGGGCAGTGATGCAGCAGTTCCAGCTCCGGATGTGCCTGCTGCTGCCATTGTGCCCAGCTGATCACGTTGATCTGCTCCGTATCTTCGCTTCGCAGCGCGTACCTCATGTTCATCGCTCTGCCTCCACTTCATCCTCTTCTGCTGCCCGGACTTCCTCTTCATCGAACGGAACCGCTGCCCCCAGTTCCAGGCCGATCACCGGCTGCTCCTGGTCTGTGATCATGATTGTCCCTTGCAGTCTGTATTTGATCCTTTGCTTTGGATTTATTGCCAGGATCACGGGAACGCTTTCTTTGTCGAACCCTTCCAGATATTCGATCAATTCCTTTGTTTTCATCATCTGCTCCTTTCCTGCTCATGCGGCCGTATATGTAAAACCGGCCATTGAAATCATTGTATTTTATGCTTCCGGATCTGAATGTGTAGCCCTGATCAGCGAACCATTTGTCCAGGATCTCCGGCAGCACGTTCGCATCTCTTACCACTTCGTTCACATCTTTTGTTTTGAACTTGTAGTGTGTGACTTTCTCTTCCGGCCTCTTCAGTCCCTTTGAAGGTGTCCATGATTTCTGTCCTTTGCCTTCGTCTCTGCCGCCTTTGTCGTTCGGTGACTTTGTTATGTACCGGGCCATGCCCGTCAGTCCGTCCTCATCCCGCTGTAGCCTGCGCACCTCATTGCGTTTTCCTGCTGTCCATAGACTCTCAACTATGTCCATTGGCATGTCCCCGTCCAGGACAATGTGGTGATGCCATCGTCCTCTCTTGCTGCACTCTGTCACATACACATACCTGGCGTTCTTCAGGCCCATCTTCTGCCTTCTGTAGTTCAGCCTCTTGATATAGTTCTGCATATCCTTCTTTGCCTGCTGCATACTCTCTGGCATATTCTCGTCTGTATATGTGAACGTCGCCCATATATCCTCATCCGTAAAATTCGCATTGATCACTCTCTCGCATGTCTTCCTGCTGTTCTTCTCGTTCAGGTTCCTTTGCGCCTGTCTCTGCTTCTTCTTTCTCGCTTCATCCGGGATCAGGTTCTTCTGCTCTCTGGTGAAGCATGGATATACTTCTATCTCCAGCTGATCGCCTGCTCTGATCTCTTTCGTCGCATACACTGTTCCCCTGCCTCTCTTCAGGAGATCCAGCATCTGCTCTTCTGCTATCTTTTCTATTTCCTCCCTGTATGCTGCCTCATAGTCATACTCCAGGTAGGTCTTTTTCTTTCTTCTCTTCTTTTCCATCTCTGGCTCCCTTGTCTCTACCCGGATATATATTTCCGTGAAGTGTTAGTATCAATTACAAGGGCGGGATGCAGCTGATCGCTGCCGTGTTTGTTGACTTCGCTCCTGTTTGGGCGTATACTATATATGATGTGTTTCGGACTCACAAAAGTCCTTCCGTCTGCTTGCTTCCCGGCTTGCAGACGGCTCTTTTTTTATCCCGCCAGTCTTTTCTGCTCTGCATCATCATTTTCCTTTCTGACCGCAGTCAGACGCACCTGTCTGCCGTCTCTCTGGCTCATGATCCAGGCAATAGCCCCGAATACCTTCGCAGGATCCGGTACACTCTGCTGCTGTGTATGTACTGCTGCCATGTTATTCCTCCCATTGATACGATGTACAAGCTATACATCGCTTACATTTTTCTATCGGTTCATCTGACGCTTCTGTTCCAAACCCCATGCAGGCACCGTTCGCGTCGCGTCCTGCACTTCCGATCCGGCGCTGAATGCTGCATGTTTCAATCCGCTTCTTGATCCTGCATTTTTTACAAATGATCTTTTCCCCGGCCGTGCAGCCCTTTTTTCGTGCAAAATGAGCTGCCCATGCTCTGCTGATTCCTATCCCATTGGATTGCCACCCGATCACCCATTCACCGCATATGTCGCAATAAACGTCTGTTTCAACTGTCCTAGTAATCGCCATTCTTCCGTTTTTCCACCTTCTTTCTGGCAACGTATCCACCGTGTTGTCCTTTTTCACTTTAAAAAAGCACGAAAAACCTGTTGACCGTCTGCGGAACTTTCTGGCAGGATCCGCCCGCCGCCATGTTTTCACGGTGTCCTTCCGATGTCTTTCGGCTTGCCATCATCAGCGGGCACGTTGCCATCGTGTCCGGACAGGGCCTGCTGCCCTGTTTCGGCTATTTATCTATCTTTCTTTTTCCCTCCTCGTTTCCTTTTATTGATAGCGACGCCGATCCTGGCGATCTGTACGCCCGTCCTTGTCAAATCCGCGTTATCAAATCGTAGTTTTTTCCTGTTCATTTCCAGATTTTCGTCGTTATCCAGCAATACAAGATTTTCTATCTCGCAGTTGTCTTTGTTTCCGTCCAGGAAGCTGACCATTTTCCCCTCCGGTATAGGGCCGTGATGCTGTTCCCATACTTCCCTGTGCACGAATACGAAGCGCTCCCGCTGTGTACCTTCGTCCTGTACTTTTCTGACCAGGTATCCGTCTGTCGTGTGCGTATACTCCCCTACCTGCATCTTGTTCTGCGGTATGTGTCCCTTTTTGAACATCGTACCGGCTGCCTTCGCATATAGCTCCGGCGATAGCTTTTTCCCTTTGTTTGGTGGCACGTTGCCCTTCTTGATGCGGCAGTCCAGCCCGTTTTTGATACCGTGGTTTTTCATGTATGCCCTGCACTTTTCCACGGGAAACTCAATGCCGAAGTGTTCTTCTGTTTTTCGTGCTATTTCAGACGTAGGTGTCCCTGCTGCTATGCTTTTTATATATGCTCTCATTCCGTCCGGGTATTTACTGGTATAATTCCCTCCGTTTGTCCCGCTTTTAAGCCCGTGGTTTGCCTTGTAGCATTTTATCTTTGCTTCCGTGAAGGTGATCCCGTACTTTTCACCGTACAGTTCATTCAGCGCCTGCGTCAGCTGTTTCGTCGTTCTCCCCTTCACGTTGTTTTTTATGTACTCCGTTATCTCGTCCGGATATTTCCATAATTTCGTCATTTTATCATCAACATTTCCGGCACTGCTGGCTTCTCTTTGTTGCCGATGTTGTACCCGTATTCGTCCATGTGCTTCATCGCTTCCAGCTGTACCTTTGCGTTTCCTATGATCACCTGTGCGATCTCTCTCGTTGCGTCTGCTTTTTTGATCTCCTTTTCCAGCTGTTCGTCTGTCAGCTCGTCGTCGTTCACTCGTTCCAGGGCCTCGAAAAGATAATTGTTCAGATCAGTCAGTGTGTTTTTCATATGCTCCCGCCTCCTGCTATTATTTCAGATCAATATATACCCTGTTGTCGTCCTGCCAGCTGGAGCAATCGATCTTGTCCTGGACATGATCCAGTATGTTGTCCTGAAACCAGTTTCCGTGTGTGATCAGTCCGAAGTCTGTGTCCCGCACATAAATCTCTGTCTTATCATTTATAATTTCCATATCAATCAGTTTTTCAATCGTCATTACTATCTGCTCCTTTTCTATGTACTACCCGGCAGCTTCCTGCCGGGCCTTTCCTATGGCTTCATTATGCAGTCTGTGCCACTAACTGACCGCCCAGTGACTTCAGTGCATCCATGTAGCCCATCGTCCGCTGTCTGTTCTTTTCATCCATTCCTTTCAGCAGTTCAATGAACTCTCTGACGTCTTCTGCCTGGCTGTTCTCTGCTGCTGCGCATTTTGTTTTTTCTGCTGCCATGTGGTTTCCTCCTCTCTTGTCATTGTTTTCTTCCTCTTTCCGGCGTATAATCTGCTTATACATCAAACCAAAAGGAGGCATTTATGAAACCTGTAAAGTATCAACTTACCAGCGGGGATATTGAAACAATCTTGTGTGCGCTTTCCATACTCCCGTCTCTCGGTTTGGAAGACACGGATGTGCAGGCTGAGATAAATTATCAATGCTGCATATCCGCCGCTCAGAAGCTCACTTCCAGAAATCCAAACCTTTCACATAATGATTTCCGTATCATCTTCGGATCTCTCAAAGCCGCCCAGCTTATCATTCAGGGAGAATACGAAGTTGATGCCGAAACAAAGAAAGAATGTGTTGATCACTTATTCACCATCAATAAACTAGTATCTGTCTTTGAGCCTGATTTTTCATAGCTGATTTCCAGTCGAAAGTCTTTGTCGGTGAAATTTGTGTTCATAAGCCGCTTGAGTTTTTCAGCGGCTTTCTTTGTATCTTCCAATCTTTTTTCTCACTCCTTTCTGTGCCTTCTAGCTACATTATAGTGCCTTTAAGGCATATTGTCAATGTTATTTTGTGCCTTTAAGGCACTTTTTCTATTGACCTTTATTTTGTGGCGTGGTATTGTATATTTGAAAGGAGGAATAGACATATGACGCAAGGCGAACGTGTCCGGGATATCCGGAAGGAGTTGGGTCTGACTCTTGAAAAATTTGGTGAAAAGTTGGGAGTGGGTAAAACAGCTATTTCGAAGATTGAAAAAGGCGAAAATTCCCTGACCGATCAGATGCTGAAAGCGATTTGCCGGGAATACAATGTGAATTATGATTACATAATGAACGGTGACGGGGAAATGTTCAGCGATCTTCCGCAGACAGTTCTGGACGAACTTTGCAGCCAGTACGATTGCGATGCCGACGACCGCAAGATGATCCAGGAATATTTGAAGCTGGATGCAGCAAGCCGGAAAGTGCTGAAGGACTACATGAAGAATGTTTTCAGTAAATAAATGCGGGGGATCCATTCTTTCTGGATCCCCCTTGCTGCTACTTTGTGTATATGTACACGTACTTTATAAAATTATATATCCGCGTCAGTTGTTTCTCTGATGTGATCTTGTCCAGAAGCGCATCAATTTTGTGCCGGACTTTTTCCATAGTACCACCGCCTTTCCTGTGTATCATACCACAAAATAGGCCCGGTGGAAGTATATGGAAACCTTTGTCCCGATATCTGGACATATGGACGGCAGCGGGGACAAATCCCTTCCGCCGTGTTATTATTTTATGGCAGAGTCAAACAGATCCGTGATCCTGCTGCCCGTTGCCACTGCTATTCTTTCCAGCTGCCAGAGCGTAGGAGACGTTTTGCCGTTCTCGATGTTGTTCAGTGTGGTCTTGCTGATCCCGGTCAGCGCTTCCAGCTGTCGCAGCGTCAGATCTGCCCGGATCCTTGCCTGCCAGGTTAAGATCTCCATTTTTCAGTCCCTCCTGTGGCATACTCTCTATAGTTTGCCACTTTCAGGAAATGAATAAAGGGCAGCCATAAAGACTGCCCTCTTTGTACCCGCACAGCAGTGTGCTGCGATAGATACGGTTCGCATCCTTAATTCTATCATATTCACCTGCTGCTGCATAGTATTTTTGCTATTAGAAAGTAGGTGTTTTTTTATGCTGTATTCACAGTCTATTCCCGAATTGTACGGGATGCGTGTGTGTAAATATATCCGATGCAGCCATGAAGGCCAGGTCGCTGACGGTGAAACGCTGGAAGCACAGAATGCCATCCTGGACGACTTCATCCTGAAGAACCATCTGGTTCTTGTGGACACTTTTGTGGATGAAGCTCTGACCGCCCGGAAGAAATACACAAAACGAAAAGAATTTGTCCGTCTGCTGGACGGTGTGCAGCGTCATGACTTCGATCTGATCATCTTCACGAAGCTCGACCGCTGGTTCCGTAACATAGCGGACTATCACCGCATACAGGAGATCCTGGAAGCGAACGGCGTACAGTGGAAGGCCGTGACAGAGTCCTACGACACCACAACGACGAACGGCCGGCTGCATATCAATATCCGGCTTTCTGTCGCCCAGGACGAATGCGATCGCGACTCTGACCGTATAAAAGATGTATTTGCGTATAAGCTCCAGAAGAAGACATATCTCTCCGGATCACTTCCACGCGGCCTGAAGCTGGATCCGGAAAAGCATGTCATCATTGATGAAGAATGGAAGCAGTTTGCCCTGGATATGTTTGATCATTTCGAAGCCACGAACAGCAAGCGCGGCACCCTGATGTATCTGAAGGAAAAATACGGGCTGCCACGGCTCTGCCATGACACGATCGTCCGGAACCTCCGGAACCCATTGTATAAAGGTGAATACCGTGGCATAAAGGACTTTTGCCCGGCCCTGATAGATCCCGAACGCTTCGACCGGATCCAGCTTCTTGCGAAGCGTGATGTCCGGAACAGCCGGACGCGCACCTATATATTCAACGGTCTGCTTGTCTGCTCTGAATGCGGCCACAATTTAACCTGCCAGACTACGGTGCGGAAACTTGCAGACGGCTCACGATCCGAATACCGTGCATACAGATGCAATCAGCACTACTCTATGGCCTGCTGCTCCAGGAATAAATCGTACCGTGAGGAATATGTGGAAGAATATATGCTTGCGAATGTGAGATCTGCTCTTGAGGGATATGTGGCAGAATATGAGATATCAAACACAGCACCCGCTGCCAAAAATCCGCAGGCTGAAGTGCAGCGCATCAAATCGAAGCTGAAAAAACTCTATGATCTTTTTATGGATGATCTTGTGGATAAAGAGATGTATAAGACGGAATATGCTGTGCTCCAGGCGCAGCTTCAGGAAGCGACTGCTGCCGCGGCTGCTCCACACCGGAGCATGGACGATCTGAAGGAGATCCTGGCATCCGGTTGGGAAGAATTGTATCAGACTTTTAACTATCAGGAGAAGGCAGCGTTCTGGAAGTCCTTTGTCGATAAAATCATCGTATATGAGGACGGCAGCATGGACATTCTTTTTTTATAGTTTCCTTCTTACTAAGTCCGCACTACCCGTAGGTTCGTCTGCCAAAATAATCGCAGGCTTTGTTGCCAAAGCCCGAGCAATCGCAACTCTCTGTTGCTGACCTCCGGAAAGATTATTTGGCAGATTCCTCAGTTTCTTCTGCAAACCAAGAGCGTGAATAATCTCTTTGTATCTGTCCTGCCACCGTCAATCTCAATGGGATACACAATATTCTCATACACATTGAGGACAGGAAGCAGATTATAATTCTGAAAGACAAAACCGATATTCCTTCGTCTGAAAATCGTCAGTTCTTCATCTTTCATGTTCAAAAGTTCTTTTCCCCGGATTGTAACGCTTCCTGAAGTAGGACGGTCTAAGCCGCCAAGCATATTAAGCAGGGTGGATTTGCCGCTGCCGGAGGTACCTACAACGGCTACAAATTCACCTTCTTCTATGGAAATTGATACTCCGTCCAGCGCACGTACTTCGTTCTCACCACTACCATATATTTTTCGTAAATCTTTTGTTTCAAGTATTGCCATATAAAAGCCTCCCAACTACCATTTATTCTGTCCCTCTCAGTTGCTCCACAACGGTTCCTCTATGGAAGAAGCGCACCACAAGCAGCGGAATAATTACTGCTAAAATCAAGTACACGATTCCCACAAGAACTGCCGGAACAATGGTAAACTTCAAAGTAAAGAACCACATAGACGGGGAGTTTAACGCATTTTTCAAAACAGTTATCGTCAAGGCTGCCGCCGCTGCACATCCAAAGACACCTGCTGCAACGGCATAATACACACCCTCATAGATCATCAATTTCTTCAGTTGGCGGTGCGTCATACCAATACTTCGCATGGTTGCAAACTCATGACTTCGTGCAATCATACTGGAGATCATCATATTCGTAAAATTGACCAATCCGGCAAAACCCATAATCATTGCAATCATTCCGCACACCAGCAGTACCATATTCTGCAGGCTTTTCATCTGCTCTCTCATCAGCCCTGTGGACGTATATGCAACCGATGTATTCTGCTCTGTATAATCACTTAAAAATGCATCCATTTCCGCTTCCTGTCCCTTGCCGGCATCAAAGCCATAGCTAAACAGTGTCGGATCCTCATAGATCTGTTCAAACATCTTGTCTGTCATATAAAGATACGGTGCGTCTCCGCCGATCTTCATTTGAGATGTGGTAGAATTATTTGTTTCTGTTTCCATTCCTACCGTAACCGCTTTTGCAAGAACCGTACACTTCTTAACGAGTTCTCCGTCTTCATAAAAGGAGATGCTGTCTCCGACCTCAAGAAGCTTTGTAAGCGGCGTCTCCGTCGGCTCTCCCGTCAGATTGTCCATGCTGCATCCCACGATCACATAGTTTCCGGTCTGCATTTTTTCTTTCAGCACCTCTGCATCCGTTTCTCCCTCAAAAATCTTGAGATCCTCAAGAAACCGTTCAGATACTCCTAAAACATTTCCATAGACAAGTTCATCTGTTTTGGATGCTGCACGGCAGGCATGTTTGTCATAGACCTTATCCACTCCGCCGTCCTCTAAGTCTCTCCTTTCATCCCACGCAACGCCAAATCCATAGTCCACCTGAACATTCGTATCATCCAATGTGTTGCGGTATAAATATCTTCCATTCTCCGCCCCCTGCCGATTGATTGCCTCAACAGCATCGGCGGAGAGTGCATCTGAATGATACTGAAATCCCTCGTAAATATTTGCCACAACAGAATTATATACAGTATAATCTGTCTTTGTACTCCGGCTGATAAACTTTTCTGCATCCATGCTCTGAGTAATGACAAGCGCCGAATTGACCATAACGATACACAAAAGCAGTGACGTTACAATAAATACCGCGCGCCGCTTATTTCGCCCGAAATTCGCAAATGCCATATTGGAAAGCCTTGCGCCGCGGGTGCGTTTCGTTCGTCTCTTTTTGCCATTCTCCTGCTCCGTATATCGGATTGCTTCTAACGGAGATATTTTTGCTGCCTTATTGGAAGGCTTTCTTGTACTGATATATACCGTTAAAATTGTAAACAGAGCCGCCAAAACAAAGATTAGCGGAGAAACAGAAACCTGTGTGGCTGCTCCGGCTGTTTTTTGTTCAAAGCTAACAAATTTCATTGCAAACGGCAACATCAGCCAGCCTGCCAGAAAACCTCCTGCCAATCCAATCGGCAGACCAATCACCGTCAGCCAGACCGCCTGTTTTCTTACCATTTTTTTAATCTGTCTTGAGGACATTCCGATAGTCCTCAATAATCCATACTGCCGGACATCCTGCATAACAGAAATATCAAAAACATTGTAAATCAGCAAATAACCGCACACTACAAAGAGTAATACAAAAGCGACCACAAATATGATGGAATCTGACGAGCTCAATCCCTGCGACATCTGATTCTCACTACAAAGAATAAAGTTTTCAGCATTCATATCTTCCGTGTTTCCACCAATCGAATGTGCAAAATCCTCTAGCTGACCTTTGACGTTTCCTTTATCCTTCAGCACTACTTCAGAAAATGTAAGTCCTGCCATTTCTTGATCTTCGGAATACGTATTTTGAAAGAGTTCCGGATTTTCTTTCACGAACTCCTCTGACACAATCATCAAGCTAACGCTGTCATGGCTTGCCTCCCACCAGCCGGAAAGCACCATATCGTAATGATAGGTCTTCCCGCGCACTTCAAATTCTACCGGGACAGTCGCTCCAATTTCCGGTTCCACGCCCAAATCTTCAAGAGCAAGGTCTGTCGTTGTAATCTCATTTGCTTTTTGCGGTGCTTTTCCATGCGTCGGTGTACAGAAAGTCAATTCCTGCTGTGCATCATCTGCATAGTTAATTTCAATCGCATGACCTATGGTATTGCTGGCATAAGCCAAAACCCGCCTATGACCTGCCTGTTCCACAAAATCACTATTAGCAAGTTGTTCATACTGTTCTTCTGTCATATAGCCCAATGTTCCGTCTGCCTTACTGCCTTTTTGCATTTGCATGGATTGTTGGAGAGAAGAACTTATACTAAACGCAAGTGAAGTAACAGCCGTAAACAAAAACGCTGTAAGTGCAATCGCTAAAATTGCCGCTATATTACGGGTTTTATTTTTCCGAAAATATCGTTTTGATAATCGTTTGATTACCTCTGTATTGTTATTTCCAAATAGAATGTCATTCATATTTCAGCCCCCCCCTTACTGTACAATCCGTCCATCTTCAATTCGGATAATACGATCCGCAAGCTGTGCGATTTCACTGTTATGGGTAATCATAACTAATGTCTGATGTAATTTCTCACTGGTAACCTTCAATAATCCAAGTACATCACAACTTGTTTTACTATCCAAATTTCCTGTCGGTTCGTCTGCAAGTACCAACATCGGCTTTGTAATCAATGCTCTTGCAATGGCAACTCGTTGTTGCTGACCACCAGATAACTCACTTGGCATATTATTCAATTTATCTTCCAAAACTAAAAGCCGTACAACTTCTTTCAGGAAATTTTTATCTACATGATTTCCATCCAATTCTGCGGGCAGCACAATATTTTCATAAACATTCAGCACCGGAACAAGATTATAATTCTGAAATACAAAACCTATATTTCTGCGCCGGAAAATCGTCAGTTGTTCATCATTAAATTTGGATATATCTTTTCCATTTATGACAACTTTACCAGATGTAGGATTATCCAATCCTCCAATCATATTGAGCAGGGTAGTCTTACCGGAACCACTAGTTCCCACAATCGCAACAAATTCCCCCTTTTCTACTGTAAGTGAAATTCCATCCAATGCCTTTGTGATATTTGGCTCTTTTCCATAATATTTTTTCAGTTCAGTCGTTTCTAAGATATTCATACGAACACCATCCTTTCTTTTTGTTATCCTTATTGTAACGACCAAACCTCACAGAAATGTCACGAAAACAAAGAAATTTCGCTGTTTTTGGGGCTGAAATGTCACAATCCTGTGACATTTCAACTTTTCCTCCTATTTTCTCAGGAGACGCACCGAAAACGTAGAACCTTTTCCCTGCTCGGAGGACACCACGATATACCCGCCCTGAAGTGAGATAATTTCACGGGCAAGATACAGTCCAATTCCGATTCCTTCTGCATCGTGTACCGTATCCTCCCGATAAAACCGTTTGAAGATCGTTCCCTGATGCTCTTCAGAAATTCCGATTCCATTATCTGTAATGTCAATCTTTACATACATTTCCCAGCATTCCACCGATACCCAGATGTTTCCACCCTCCGGTGTGTACTTCACTGCATTATCTAAAATATTAAACAAAGCTTCTGTGGTCCACTTCCGGTCATGAGAAACCAACAATCCCTCCGGGCAGTCTACCTGCACATCAATCTTCTTTTTCTCTGCATTTAAGAAAATCCCGCCCAGTGCTGCCGCCAGCGTTTCGTAAATCGACTGTTCCCTCTGCTCCAGAGAAATCACGCCCGTTTCCAATCGGGAGGTTTTGATCATTGCCTGCATCAGAAAATCCAGCTTGTCCAGCTGACTGCTCTGTGCTGTCAAAAATTCCTGTTGTTTCTGCTCTGGAACTTTCTGCTCCACCAGCGTATTGTTGATCATTTTTAGATTTGCAATGGGTGTCTTGACCTGATGAGAAATGTCAGAAATCAACTCCTGCAAATCTTCCCGTTCTTTTGCAATGTGATTCCGGTTCTCCTGCATGACCTCGTACAGTCGCTTCAAACGGTAATGAATTTTATAAAACAACCCTTCCTCTTGCTGTCTCTCTCCCGGCAGTTCCTCTTTCCCGGACATCATTCCATCCAACAGTTCACAAAGCTGATCGGAAAATAAGACCAATTTTTTCCGGACAATCCTTACAAAAAGCACTCCGCAGCCAAACGCAAACACACCAAAGCCCAATACACTCAAGGTGGCAACTACATTTCTGGTCATCCACAATACAGCAATGCTAATCCCGATGGCTGCTATCCATAACACCAGTCCTAAGAAGATGCAGATATGATTGATGGAAAGATGATTTTTTCGTCTCATTTCTGCACACCTCCCACCCACATATATCCCATACCATAGACCGTTTTAATATACTGCTGTCCGTTGGTCTCAATCTTATTTCTTACTCTGCTGACCGCCACTGTCAGTGCATGTTCATCCACAAAGTTCTCATCAATATCCCACAGTCTTTCCAAAAGCATCTGCCGGGTTAATACATTTTGCGGATTCTTCGTAAAGATTTTAAGCAGACGGTATTCCAGCGGGGTAAACACCAACGCTTTTCCCGCTAGTGAAGCCGTCATTTCTTTAAAATCAATGGCGAATGTTCCATCATTATATTTATCTTCTTCCGACTGTTTTGCAATTCGGCTTAACAATGCAGCCAGTTTCTTCTGAAAGACACTCATGGGAAATGGCTTTGTCACATAATCATCGGCTCCCAGTTCATAGCCTTTTAGCATATCGCTTTCCATATCATTTGCGGTCAGAAAAATCACCGCAGTCTCCGGACAGCGCTCTTTTACCTCCCTGCAGAAATCAAAACCATTCCCATCCGGCAGATTTACATCCAGTACAATCAGCTCATACTTCTGTTTCTCAATATAGTTTTCTGCTTCCTGCTTGCATAACGCAGAATCCACCTTGTATCCAGCGGTGTTTAAGTTATAGCATAACGTATTATTTAACAAGTGGTCATCTTCGACTACTAAAATATGCATCGTATCACATCCTTTTTCTTTTTAGAGTATCACCCAAATGTCACAGAAACCTCACGAAATAAAACTTTTTCTCTCGATTTTATTTATCATTGTATTCTCTTTCACTAAATCTATCTTTATAACCAAAGAATGTCCTATCATTTGGTTCTTCCGGTTGTTCCGGCTCATAGCACTCTATCTGCGCCTCTAAAGAATACAAATCTGGAATCCCACTCTGTCCCCGACCATCACATTCAAAATATTTTTCTATGACGGCTCCAACTGCCCTCTCTATATCTATTTGAAATGCCTTCCTCTTTTCCGGTAATAATTCATCATACTGGCGACTAGAAATCCCATGGAGCATTAGAATTCCATCCATATAACCTTCATACAGTTTTATCTGATTCTTCCCCCTATAATATGGATAGCGTCCAGGATCCAGCATTTTCTTTAAATAACTTTCCCGCTGTCCCTCATCAAGACTGGCAGCTATTAGATCGTAAACATGATCATACTTTCCCCGCAAGTAGTCGGGATCAATGTCCAGTCGTTTTGCCAGCGCTTCTAATATCTCCGGATTTATTTCTCCATCCGCCTTTGCACGCCGGATTGTTTTTTCAGACCACCCGATGCCGTCATCTCTTGATCCTAATTTCGTAATACTGATTTTAGCTCTTCTTTTAGCTGCAAGAAACCGTTCCCACTGAAATGGTTCTTTCTTAGATTTCTTATTTGCCATTTTCCACCTCCTAATACGGACATTTTTGACCGTTTTGGGTAATGGTATTTTACACCCACATGGCTTATAATGCAAATCAAGAAGCTCTCATAAATATTTTCAAAAAAGGAGGTCCGAATATGGATAATGAACTTAGAAAAACTTTGGATGTGAAACTGAATATTAACATTGATGGAACCGCTGCATTTGGTATTGTTTTAGCCAGCATTACAGGATTATGTTTCTGTTTTTATACAGGTACGAAAAGTAGATACTCTGCGCAGATTGGAACTTTGAATTTATCACCAGCTCAGTCTGCAGCTGTATCTGTCTGACCTTCCGTTTCACCTTTTAAGATAAAGGGCGTGGGCACAATACTGCCACGCCCCATCCTTCAGTTATTCACTTACTCAACATCCCGGAAAAACCGGATACATCTTAAAAATTCTACAATCAATTCCTGGTACAGATCTTCATCAAAGAAACCGTCTACCAATGCATTTCTGACAAGAAGTGGTCGGTACATTTCAAAGATTTCCATAATAGATTCTTGATCTCCCATTCTCGCCCGGTATAAAAGCTCCCTAAATTCCATTACTTTTCTCCTCCCATCTTTCTTCTGATTTTTCGGATTGCACCATAATACATCCATTTGCATTGATCTTCCGTCATCTGGTTCAGTTCACCTATTTCCTTGAAGTCTCGCTCCTCAAATACACGCTGATACATCACTTCCCGTTCTTTCTCATTCAAAAGGTGCATTGCCTGTATCAACCGCTTATCTTCCATTTCATTCCACTCTGGATAAATTCCTTGTGTTTCGTTTAACAGCAACTCTTCCCGTTTCTTTCGTTCCAGATGTTCCTCCATGGAAAGATCTGCCTCCGTATATTCCTGTTCGTCCGAATTATTTTCTGCAAGCTGAATCTTCTTCTGTATTTCCAAATACCGTTTTCTCCGTCCCTGTACAGATGCCAACAGATATGCAGAAAAGTAGTTTTTTGTTTTTGAACCTTTATAGGTATGTTCTTCGTTCATCTTCTTACCTCCGAAATTTGAAAATTATCATAGTTTCCAAATTTCAGAGGCGGGGATCTGCAGCCTGCAATGACACAATTCAACAATTTTCGACAAAACAAAAAGTCGAGCCAGCGAATTGCCGGTCCGACCAAATGTATCGTCCATGTAGGATAATGCAGATAATTCTTTTTCTTTAACGCATATTCTGCGTATAGAACATCCTGATATTCTTCTCTCTGACAAGAACTTTTTTTAATGAACTACCTGTATTTCCACATCTTTTCTTTTGTTTCACACGACTTATTTCTCCGAAGTTTCTTCCTCATCACCTCTGTTGTATGCGTTATATTGCGTGATACTATGTGTCTTAACACATTTTCCTTGTGGGAAAACTACGTTAAAATATGCTTTAAGTGAGGTGATACGGATGCTAAAGGATACCGTCAAGAAAAGACTCGGTTACATGGTAAAGAACGAACGTGAACACCTTAGATTATCCCAGTCAGCCCTGGCTGAACAGGCAGGTGTTTCCATCCGGACCATCTCAGATATTGAAACTTGTAACGGCAATCCGGAACTTGCAACGTTGATTCCTCTTGCCCAATATCTGAAGATTTCCCTGGATGCGATTATTCACGAAGCTCCACTAGAAACAGACCATACTACATATCAAATTCTGGAAGAACTGCAAAACTGCTCAGAAGAGGATCGTCTGATTGCTCTTCGTACTTTACGGGAATTACTTGCAGCACTTAAAGAAAAAGACCAAATCAATAAACCACATTTCTGACAATACCTCAGTTTTTAGTGTAGCAGTACAATCTGTGATAAAACTGTGCGGAACCTGTGCTAATCCTGTGGCTTATAATATTTTGTAAATTCAAAAAGAAGCAGTCGTGTTGAGAAACTGCTTCTTTTCTATGCTATCTTCTGCGGAAAGCACTCATTGCGTTCCTTACATTTTCTACCATCCTTGGATCAATGGTGTCCTTAGTTTCTTCCAGAAAGGTCATCGTTATTTCCGGTTCTTTTTCACTCTTTTCCATACTATTCAACTGCATTGCTTTATGCACTTCCTGTCTGACAGTTTCCTGAATGATTGCCTGCAATATCTCATTACTGAAAGTGTTGCTTTCCTGTACACCATCCACATGTGCAACAATCGCTTCTGCAATCAGATCCGCTTTATCTTTTACCGAATTTAACAATTCTACGGCACGTATATGGGAAGCCTTCGTTTTATCAAACCCCAAAGTGAACTTAAATGGATTCTTCTTTTCCACACAATCACTCCTCTGCTGTCATCATCTGGTAAAGCTTGTCATACCCTTTCGCATTGGCACAAATATCTTCAATAAACATATACTTGCCTAACCGATCTGATTTCTCGATCAGTTTTTTCAATAACGCTGCTCCACCACCGATAAACACGGTATAGGTAGACCTTGTGTCAATACCGCGCTCCCGGATGCTGCTCAAAAGATCGGTTACAAAATCCTGAGCAATCCCCTCTGTCATGTTTACAACCACCGACTCATAAAACTCCGTATTTCCCTTCAGAATACTGTCAACATCACATTCCTCCAGTAGAATATCGTACTCACTATTCACACCGGAAATCACCTGATTATACATGGTAATAACCCCACGCTCCAGAGAATCACAGGATTCCATATCCGGCATTCCTTTTCGCATCAGCAAATAATCCGTTGTGAATCCGCCTATATCAATGCCAATGGACTTGGGAATATCCTGCAGCTTATCAATGACAGTCATCATTGCTGCATAATCTTGTGGAAAAGCCATCACATCATGGATTGCTACATGGTATGTACCGCCTTCCGTTATAATTTCGTGAACTTTATTTTCCCCTTTAAAGTAACACTCATACTTCTCACACAAATCCGCAAAATGTTTTGGCGGTAATCCGATTGGCAAATTGATCTGCAATACGTCTTCCGGAGCAATCTGCGGATATTTCTTCAGTTCTTTGACGATAGCAAACAGGGTAAGTATAAAAAAGCGTTCATCCTCTGTCTTATCCCTCTGGTAAGGAATCCGCCTGTTACTGAGCAGATAATATTTTCCTTCATAGAAAATATATTCCTCTCCCCTGGCAGGTTTCTTATCCTGTGTAATCAGTGCGGTTGTAAAAACCTGGTTGCAGGTCTTCATATTCTTGTTTCCATGGTCAACTGCAATTCGTAACTTTCTTATCATAAAAGCATCTCTCCTTTATTCTTAATACTTATTCTGTACGTATAGATTCCGTATAACGCAACTTATTACAAAAAAATATCCCGCCTGCAGTTCATACCACAGATAGGATACCCTTTTCTTTCTTACACAAACTTTATAAAAACGCTGCTTCTTTTGGCATTATCTTCTGAAACAATTCCTGATACCGCTTATTACCCGCAGGAACCAAAGGACCACGATAAGATGTTTCAGACCAAAGCATCAGTTCTTCCGCTTCAGAATAAAATGGTCGGTTCGGTGTCGTAATATCGCCATACTGCACTTGCGGAGTGCTTGGTTTCAGAAAAAGTTCCGCATCTTTTTGCGTAAACACTTTTGATATACCTTCCATTTTTTCCACAAAAAAAGCCTCTACCACTTGTGGTAAGAAGCCCCTTTCTAAATAATATTGCGCTCTTCCTTGTATTTTTTTTACAAGTTCAAACCGAAGCTTTCGTTCTTTTTCTCTGCACGTTTCATCCAAAAGAATTTCTGCCAGCACATTTATGTATTCATAATCTAACATCTTTATTATTCCTCCATACTAATTTTTTGATCCAGTCTTCCATGTACCAGATACCGATAGTCTTTCCGCGTATTTACACAGGTAGATAACGTAATTACCCTGTCCTTTTCTGATACCGATATTCCCGTATCATATTCTGAACTTGCCTGTATCACTTCTAAAAAATCTTGATAGTCTTTCACATCCGGAAAAGAATATGTGTACGCTGCATTATTTACCGGAGCTGCGTAACAAGAAAAAATGTGATATTCATATACATAGCCCGGCACATAAACATAAAACTTCGGATACACATCGTAAACTCCTGGATCCTGATATTGTTCCAAGGTTCCGAACATGCTCCCATCCCGCATATTATGTCCATAGATGATGGTATTCCTATCCGTAAAATCCCCCTGGTTATGATAATCCATAAATATACTGCCACTTTTATTCGTTTCTCCATTGATCATGTGATGGAGATAGTAGGCATTGTCCGTTCCTTTTGCCACTGGATAACTGATGTCAAGCGCCGGAATCTGTATCCAGGCAATGACTTCCGGGTTGATGCTTTGCAGACTCTCAAAGTCCACCTGAAGAAATGTAAACGCTGAATTTTCCTCAGAAGACTTCTCCAGTTCCGGCTCTTTGGTACTTTCAGGCTCCCGGATATATTCTTCAAGTTCTTCGTAGACCTGTTCTCCTTCTCGGTAACTCATGCAGATACGTACAATCGCACCTACGGAACCAAAGAACAGGATTCCTGCTAATATCATACACATCATATAGATTTTATTTCGTTTCATGTAAATTCTCCTTTTCCAGCCGGAGCAAAAGCCCCGACTGTCCTCTTATAATTTCTTTTTTGAATAGTAATAATCATCAATTCCTTTAATCTGTCCATTCCATTCTCCGGAGGTGTCCATATCCCAGACCATACGGCTCATAGAAATGGATAGTTCCTGACAAATCTCATACACCTTCTTACATCCATTTTGGATAATCTGTCGTTTCTGCAGTTTATGCTGGCAGTAACCGTTTCTGCCCTTTTGCCTGCAGCTTTCACACTTGCTGTAATTCCCATCACAAAGGACTTTCATTTTCTTATCCATATCGTAGGCTTCAAACAGATGCTGAAGATTTCGCTGTCTAAATGCCTCCAGCACCGGTTTTGCATTACGATACTGGTTTACCCCTGCCACACAGACAAAGGTATCTCCGGACAGAAAATGTGCAATGGTTCCCTTTAATGCTCCCTCAGTCAGATAGACCTCAGAAGCGTTCAAATCTCCAATCACATGTACCGGACTTCCGGAGGATACACCATTTTTGAATTTTACACTGGATAGCCAGATATATTTTCTACCCTCGACCACATGATCCAACCGGATTTGAAAGCCCTGGATTTTTCCCTGCATTGACAGAATTGGAATCAGGATACCGGAGTTCTTTGGAGAAAAATTGATGGTCCATTCTCCGTTTTCACCCTCGTAAAATCCTGGGACACCCTTGACTATCAGCCCTTCATCCTGCAGTTTCCTTACCAGACTTCTAATTCCAAACAATGGCACACTTCGGTACCTCTGTCCTTCGATCTGCTCTAAAGTAAGTCCTCGTTTTAACAAATCTTCCTTATGCTGTTCATTTAAAATCATAAGCGAAAGCATCCGGGAATAAGTCCGGTCTATCGTTTCAGCATCCGCAAGTTCCGCAAGAATAATCTCTGGTTCTATTTCTTTTTGTTCTGCCACGATATAATCTGTCCGATATTCTCCTTTTCCAAGCGCTTCACGTATTTGTCGGTTTGCCTCTGAAGTATTCACACCATAAAGCCTTCCGTACAGATCCAACATACCGCCGGATACATCACATCGATTACACCGGAATACATTTTTTCGCAGGTTGACATTCATCTTTCCTTTTGTTTCCCCACAAAAAGGGCAGTTCACATCCAGAGAGACAGAATTCTTATGTCTTACCTGTAGTTTTAACAAGTTGACTACATCAGAAATATCGTAATCAAACCCTGTCATATCATACATTCTCTGTCTCCTCCTTTCTCCCACAGCCTGTTAAGACTGTGGGAAGCATAATTAACCAGCCATCGGCAATGCTCGCTGAAGAATCACCCTTGCTGCAGCTATCATCAGATGGTCTTTTCCACTATACTCATTGGCATACCATCCTAAACTGGACGGACTCTCCATTGCAACTTGTCCCATAGTCTTATTCTTCAATCTCCCACAGGTAACCGTCACACTGAGTGCCTGTTCATAGGTCATACGGTTGACCAATTCTTCTGCCGGAAGATTAGGATCCAATGCCTGATTTTGTAACGTTGGAATAGCATTCATGCCACCGATGGTATTTCCATTCGCCTGAGCGTTCTGATAAAACTGTTCCATCATCGGTGTTGATCCTTGTATTGGCGGTGCTGCTGAAGGATCCGGAGCTGTCGTATAGGCACCTGCCTGTCCGGTTCCCATATTCTGTGCCACATTTGCTGCCATCCCATTGTTTGGTGTCTGTCCGGAATTTACCGGCATCTGCATGGTTCCATTTGGCTGCGAAGTTTCCAGATTCGGTGGCACTGGAATACCTGCGTCCACTTGCAAGGGATCATTTTCTTCCCCCACATCGGCAAACTGTACACCATATCCGGCATCTGCTAATGCACGTCCGGTAGCTGCTGTCTCTGCAAGTTCCAGAAATTTATCACCAAACTTCGGATCCGCGGTGCGAAACCGCTGTGCGTAGGAATTTCCCACACAATCTTCCTTCTGGTCACATTTATCCAGATAAACTCTTGCCTCCACAACTGCCATATTCTCTGTCAGACTAATGATGTTACTGATAATTTTCCCTGTCGGATTTAAAAGCCGGAACCAAAGTTTCCGGTATTTCACATCCAGATATAACTGTTCCGCCTCTCCCTCATTGGAAATTCTCCGGGCAAGTTCCAGCGGATTGAACCCTTCTACCTTGTTTAATGCTGCTACTGCCTTTGATTTGTTATATAATAATTCGGTCATTGCCTACTCCTTTCTTTTTACCGGCAGAAATTATCTCTCTATATAATAATTATCTGCCGATTCTCAATCTTGGTCATTTTTAGAAAAATTTTTTAAACTGCCAGTCGTAATTGCTCCATTTTCGGCTGACGCTGCGTCGGTTTCTGATATCGGATCCGTTCTGCCAGTATGGTATTCCTCGTACCGGTACTTTCCTGTTTGATAGCTACCGTAATCGCCTTTTTCTCTCCTACAAGATAAACCTTCTGTTTGGCTCTGGTGATTCCGGTATACAGGATATTTCGTTTCAGCATCTTGTAAAATGCCCACACCCAGGGAATAATCACTACCTGGCACTCATTTCCCTGACTCTTATGGATGGTGATTGCATTTGCGTGTTCCACCATATCCATTTGGTCTGCTTCATATAACACGCTGCGTCCATCCGGAAATACGATTCTGGCAAGTGGGTTGCTATCCTCATCTTCAGATATTTCGGTAAGAATCCCCATATCCCCATTACTGGCAACTTCCGTATTCTTATTTTGGAGAACTTTGTCCCCTTCCCGGAAGATATGGTCATGGATATGGAGTTCCTTTTTCCCAGAGATGGGTGGATTCACCAAATCCTGTATGGTTCTATTGATTTCTATTACCCCTGCGGCACTTCGCACCTTATAAGGTGACAAAATCTGCACCTGATCCATGCCATGTACTGCAAGTTCTTTTACATACAATTCCTTAACAATTTGAGCTGCCTCTTCTGCACCTTTGCAGGCAATCATCTGGAAGTCTTCCCCTTCTATCAAGTCAGTACGTCCTTGCTGCATCAATTTTGCATTAAGAGCAATGTTGCTGTTTTTCCCCTGTCGGTATACTAAATCTAAAGTTGTTACCGGGATCTTCCCACACAGAATCAACTGACGGAACACTTCTCCGGCTCCAACAGAAGGAAGCTGATGGATGTCTCCTACCAAAAGCACTCTGGCACTTGGTTTTACCTTGCTGAAAAATTCATAAGCGAGGTGCATATCCACCATGGAAAACTCATCTACGTTTACAAATTCTGCGGATAATTCCTCCAGCATCGGTTCATATTCATCATCGCCATAAAGCCCTAATGCCATGTGCATCGTGCTGGACTCTTCATGTCCTGTACTTTCTGCCATCCTTCTTGCAGCTCGTCCCGTCGGTGCCATGAGTTGTACTTCCGTTTTGTATTTCTCCTTATGGATATACAAAATGACTTTTAAAACCGTTGTCTTGCCGGTTCCCGGACCTCCGGTAATAATGCTGATAGGACTTCTAAACACCATACGGACCGCCTCTTTCTGACAGTCCGATAACGTAATGCCCAGAACCTTCTGTGCCTCTTCCAGTTCTTTTTCTATGGATTCAGCCGGAATCTGTTTCATCAGTCTCTTTGCAATCATCATAGCTGTCCTTCGTTCTTCCTCATACTGTGTTACCCGGTAAATCCGGTCATCATCTACAACAATACTATGCTGTACCGCTAACCGATACAAAACACCATTTATTTCCGACTCTGTGATCTGATTAAGTGTCTGGTCTTCATTGAGAAGATTTAAGACGCTTTTGATCAGTGCATCCTGTTTCAAATACAGATGTCCGTTCTGACGCATTTCTTCGTTCAGCACATAACTGATACAGCCGGAAATCCGCATGGGATCATTGGGCGATGCTCCGCATTGTCTTGCAATCGCATCCACTGTAAGAAAGCCAAAGCCTTTGACATGAAACAGGGCATACGGCTGTTTGCGGATAATCTCCATCGAACGGTCCTGATATTGTTTCAGGATCATATTTACCTTCTTGGGTGTCACATGAAAAGGAGCTAAAAAGGTCATCAATTCCCGGAATACCTGGTTCTTCCCAAAGGATTCCATGATGCCATCCAGCTTTTTCTTTGAAATCCCCCGTACCTTCAGTAACTTCTCCGGTGTCTTTTCCATAATTTCCAACGTATTCAATCCAAACTGATCGACAATACGTTCCGCCATTTTCGGTCCAACACCTTTTACAGAACCGCAGGAGAGGTATCCTAAGATACCCTCCCTGGTTCTTGGTACAACTTCCAAAAAGCTTTCCACCTTATATTGAAGTCCATGAGTACTGGATTCCCAGTTTCCCTCCATCTCCACTTCAATTTCATCCGAAAGCGGAAGATCATAACCGATGGCAGTAAACGCAATGATTTTCTTTGCAGACCAGAATTTGTCTCTGGCAGACAAAGGAACGCTGGTATCCTGGGTAGAAAAAACAGCTATGGTATACCCATTCTCCTCATTTTGAAAAATCTTACGTATGTATCTGCACCTCATCGTTTATTTCCCTCCAATTTTCTATCTTTGCCAATTCACCGAGATACTTGATTCCGTCGTACCAGTACACCTCCTTGCCTTTTTCAAATGCAGCCTTTATCTCGCCTGCCATTCCGGCGCTTATATACGGTCCGCAGACAACCAACACATCACACAACGCAAGCAGGATCATACCAATCTGTAACGCTGCCTCCCGTTCTTCTGGAATCTCATCATCCAACATAAGGGGAAGATGTGCATGGGATGCAAAAGTACGACAATGATAAAGCCGTTTGATCTGCATCAGATAAAACTTTGCTTTTTCCATATTCTGCTGTCTGACTTCTTTTGTAGTCGCAGACAGCGGGGAGCAGATATATGCTCTTTTTCCATCTAACATTACGCTGCCTCCTTCTTAATCCGAAATGTCCGGCTCTCTGAGGTACTGGCGTATTCCTCATAAATATCCGGATGCTGGATCTTTAATTTCTCCATCTGTTCTTTTCCAATCTGGGTACGGATGGTTGGATTGTATGTGATCTTGTAACGAGAGCTTCCGTCCTCCATCACTGCTTTGCAGCCCTGACCGAGAAGTTCCACAAAAGGAACACTCAATGCTTTTTGCTCTGCATCAATTTCCTTTTTTCTTCGTTCCAACTGTGATTTTTCCTCCGCTAACATCAGAAAGCGCTCCAAGCTTCTTGACTCCAGCCCGGAAATCGTGATTTCGGGAATGGTCTTATCCGCAAAACCTTTATATCTCCGGATGCTGGCTAAAACCAGATCTGCTTTCCCGTTATAAGGCGGCTCCACCTTTTTCTCCACATACTCATGCCAGAAGTACTCTTCCTGGTCAATCAGTTCCTGTTCTTCCATCTCGTCACGCTCCAGGGAACGATAAACAAATTCATTCTCATTATTTCCGTACAAGCAGGCGATATAGGCTTTCTTAATGTTCATCACTGCCATATAATGTCTTACCTGAAGAACATAGTTTTCTGGGATTCCGTCATCTGCCCATTTATCTTTGGCATTGTAATTACAGGTTTTACATTCCAAGATTCCGATACTTCCATCCGAAAACCGGATAAAATAATCTACATCTGCAAGCATGAACGGATAGAAAGGATGCCGGAACATCTTCCGGACAGGAAAAACTTCTAATCCGGTCTTTTTTGAGAAGATCATGGCTACCAGATCTTCCAAACGATGTCCCACTTCTTTTGCCACCCAGTTACTTTCTCCTTCATCAATCATTGGTTTTACACCAATTTTGTCGTAATAGAGATCCTTTATGGTTGCAAAGGGTGAGATTCCCATAATAGCGGCTACATCACTTCCACCGATCCCAAGTCTTCGATAATCCAGCCATTCCTCTCTTGTAAGTGGCTCAATATTCACAACAACTTCTGGTTCATAATTCAATGCTAAACTCATTTCTTTGTCCTCCTTATAATTTGATTGCTCCAATAACGTCAAATGCCTTCCAATCCATAGATAATGTTCTGGCAATATCTTCTTCCAGTTTTAGAATTCGGCTTCCGGAAAAACCTTCGCAAGCTGCAAAGAAAGATGCCTCATTGATGGCATAGTAAAGGTCATGAGCCGTACAAGAATCTTCCCCATACTGGGCAACATATTGTTCTACTACTTCGTTGCGAATCTTCTGGCTGATCTTAATTTCCTTCATTACCAGATGCAGACAATTTACCGGATTTTCAATTTTAATATCCATCAAAGAAGAAATTCCATTCATTGCCTCCTGATACCTGGAAAAAATCTTGTCCAGATTCTTCCGGAAATCCTGAAGTGTTGCTCCCTTGTCATGAGACAGTTTAATCGGACTCCCAAGACTAATCGTGCGATTGTTGGTTTTTGAAGTCATCATCGGATACAGATTTGCACCACTGGCTGCCACATCTGAAGTAGTAAGCCTGAGTGCCGGTGCAAGAGCCTTATCTTCCAGGTCGTGATCCTTTAATGCCTGCCGGTAGGTATCCAAAAGCTCCTGATTTCCTTCCAATGTCCACATAGCGGATACAATGGAATGGTCATAGGTTCCGGAACCTTCCAGATAAGCGCTGCCGCTGAAATGTGCCTTCAGATAATCACAGGTCATAGAAAATACCGCCTCCATATCAAGGACGCAATAATCATGCTCATCCCCTCCATGTACAGCAGATACCTTCCCATCGGCTATTTTAATCAGTGCATCTCCTCTTGCGACTTTCAGACAATAATTGATTACTTTCGCATAGGTAGCCTTTTCAAGCTTCCGTAAACCTGTGCCGCTGACACCGGCTCTTTTCAAGATTGTGTGCATAGCACAATCCCGAACAGGATACACTTCCCCATTGATTTTTAATACCAACTGGGTATTCTTCTCCGTATCCTCTACAATTCCTTCTAGTTGCTTTGTACAGGCTTTCTCAATCGTTTCCGCCTCTTTCTCAAGGGGAACCAGCCGCAGCATCCTGGTTGGCTTACGGATCCATTGGGAAGCCTTCGCTCGTTCTGCCAGAAATTCCAGCATTTCCTTTGTGTTTGCAAATGTCGTTTCAAACGCATCTGCATAGATTCTTGTTTCATTCATTTGTGTGTACCACCTTTCTTAAAATATGTTTTATTCCATAAACAGCCCATGCTGTATCTGGCATTTTCTAAAACGCCCTATATTTAGGCACAAAAAAAGGAATGAAAAGAGAACCTGATATTCTCTGGTCATTCCTGATTTACTGGTATTCTTACCAAAAAACAAAAGTGCCGCTATTGTCCATAACAGACAGATAGTGACACTTTATACAAACATAAACAACTTATGCAGACAGCTTTTTCAGCCGTCCTTGAGTTTTGGGATTCTGACAAATCCACAAACTCCCCATAACGGGTATGCATAAAAATAAACTATATCAGTATACTAGCACAAGATATAGTGATTGTCAATTTATATAATCCTATATATAGTTATTCATTCCCTACAACATACTCTACCTTGTGCCGTAAGAATTCTTCACATGATTTTAGGTTTCCATTTGCACCTTCTTCTTTAGCCTGTTTATTGCAGGATTCCAGAAACGGACAACGACTGCAGCTATTTTTGATTGCCTCTTTCACCCAGGCGATTTCTTCCCTTGTTCCCTCAATCTTCATAATGACTCCACTTCCTTTGTTTCTATCATTCCCACAATCAAAAAAAGTACTCACATACTCAATCTTTGTTTTAAAACATGAAATTACGCTTTTATTCCGTATATTTTGCTTTATTTCTTCTAATACTTCTATTTTATTCCGTAATTTGCTATCCGTAAATAGTTTAAAATAAATCAAGAGGTGTAAAGTTATGGACAAGATGTTTATTGCCAACCGTATTACGGAACTACGGCTGAAAAAGAATGTATCGGAATATCAAATGAGCTTGGATCTGGGTAGGAACAAAAGTTATATCCAGTCTCTTTCTTCTGGACGGAATAATCCGACCATGGAAAATTTTCTGGAGATCTGTGAATACTTTGAGATTACCCCGGCGCAATTCTTTGATCCGGATATTACAAATCCACCACTTCATACAAAAGCATCTGATCTTATCAAACAGTTGGATGACGACGATCTTCTTGCACTGATTCCACTCTTAAATCGTCTTACGTCTAAATAGTATATTACTGTATTTGAGCTGCCGTTTGGCAGCTTTTTTCATTTTTCTCAAAGAAATTTCTCAATTTTATCCAATTTCTATTTTTTTTCGTTAATTACTTATTGAAAATATTTTAAAAATCGCTTTTGCGATTTTGTACCTTGATAACTTCATACCCTTCCGGGGAAGGTATACAGGTGCTGCAGATAGTGTGCATAGACGCTCGCCTGCAGCTTGATGATTACATAGTATCGCCTTCTACGTGCATGAAACAGGGCATAGGAAACGATTCTCTGGAAGTTTTCCACATTATTACAAACGAAAACTTTTTTATATTCACATTTTACAATGACGCGGGGAAAACGTATAATAGAGCTACGCTTAGGTGATACGTTTTCTCCCTGCTGTCATTGGGAAAGGATTTTATATGACAGTTGAGAGGAATGACAAGTATTCAGGTATTCTTCCAGAGAGTCCCTGTACCTATTCCGTAAAAGAGATTGCTACGATTTTAGGTGTCAGCAAAAAGACTGCTTACAAATTATGCGAACAGAACTTGTTTGTCACTAAAAGGATCGGCAGAATTATACGAATCAACAAAGACTCCTTTGAGGATTGGATGAATGCCAAACCAGATTAAGGAGAAAACGTATGGCAACTATTATTAAGCGTAAAAAGAATTATTCCGTAGTTTATTATTATGAAAATGAAAGTGGTGAGAAAAAGCAGAAGTGGGAAAGTTTCACTTCCTACAAAGATGCGAACAAACGAAAGATAGAAGTCGAGAGTCAGCAAGAAAATGGAACCTTCATTGCACCGACAGCACAGACTGTCGAAGAATTCTTATATGATTTCGTCACTTTATATGGTGAGAAAAACTGGAGTCTTAGCACGTATGATGGTAACCTGAGTCTTATCAGTAATTATATCAATCCCATCATCGGCTCCGTTCCTATCCAGAATGTGAACCGAAAATTTGTTGATCAATATTATAATACTTTGAAAAAAACAAAGCCGGTGATTGTTCGCAATAAAAAACCAAAAAGTGAATACTTACCTGCACAAACGATTGAAAAAATTTTTAAGTTACTATCATGTGCTTTTGGTCAGGCAGTCAAATGGGAGCTTGTTGGAAAGAACCCGTTTAAATTAAGTGATGCACTCCCAAAAATAAAATACAAAAAACGTGACATTTGGGATGCTGAAACCATCAATAAAGCATTAAAAGAATGCCGAGATGGAAAATTGTATGTCGCAATCAATCTTGCTTTCGCCTGCTCGATGAGAGAAGGTGAAATTCTTGGACTTACTTGGAATAATGTACATATTACTGATGAAGATATTGCTTCAGACAATGCTTATCTTGAAATTAAGCAGGAATTAACAAGAGCTTCTAAACGAGCACTCGAACAGTTGGATCAGAAAGATGTTTATTATATCTTTCCTCCGCTTATGCCAAACACATCAACACGCGTTGTATTAAAAAAACCAAAGACAGACAGCAGTATCCGACGCGTATGGATTCCAAAAACATTGGCTTATATTTTAAGAGATTGGAAAACTGGACAGGATGAACTAAAAGAATTTCTTGGAGAAGAATACAAAGATTTTAATCTCGTTATAGCCCTTGCAAATGGACGCCCATGTGAAGGAAGAGTATTACTGAAATCATTTGAAGAATTGAGAACCAGGGCAAAACTTCCGAATGTAGTATTTCATTCACTCAGACACTCCAGCACAACTTATAAACTGAAACTAAACCATGGGGATATTAAAGCTACTCAGGGAGATACTGGACATGCTCAGGCAGATATGATTACAGAAGTATATTCACATATTCTTGATGAAGACAGAAAAATCAATGCTCAAAAATTTGAAGCTGCTTTCTATGGCGGTGTCGATTTACGAAAACATAATCCGCCTACTGAAAATACAACGAACGATACGGAAGAACCAAAGCCGGCAGCCTTTGACTTAAATGCACTGATACAGCAACTACAAAACTCACCAGAGCTGGCATCTACACTTGCCCAGCTATTAGCACAATAGTATTAGCACAAAATCTATCTTTTTTTCTAATTAGCACGATGTCAATTTTATTAGCACGATTGGGGAAAATGGTTCATCCCCTCTTAGCACGATTTTAATTCAATATGGAGGGCGTTTTCAAAAAAAGAAAACGCCATAAACCCAATGTTTATAGCGTTTCTAGCGTCCCTGAGAGGAGTCGAACCTCCGCTGACATGCCTTAGGAGGGCATCGCTCTATCCACTGAGCTACAGAGACACTTTATATATTATAACGGTTATATTTAACCATTACAACCCTTGTATTTACAGCGTTTTTCAGATATTGTGCTGTGCTAATATTTTAGAACTGAACCCTTAGTGTTGGAAACGAACCATCTGCCAATTAGGAGGCGGTCGCTCTATCCAACTGAGCTATAGCGACATTTCAACCAATGAAAACAGACATGTTTTCATCGGTTTCGTAATATATCTATTTTACATTCTTTTAAGTTTCAGTGCAACCCTTTTTTCCGGTTTATTACATTATTTTTATTTTTTATTAACGCCATCCCGCAGGCTTACATCACACAAAGTTAATGTTGCCCTGCAGCCAGATTTCTCCCTTAAAGCGGCGTCCGACATCCGGGTCTCCCAGAAGATCCGCCTCGTTGATGCAGACGTCCATAGACATGTTATTGCACTGCAGGTTCATTTGATAGATGTATTCCTTTGTCCGCTTGTTTCTTATCTTTTCAACCGACTGGATTTCGCCCATAATCTGATAACGGTCGCATTCCATGCCGGATGGCATAAAGAAAGTTTCCACGATACTGAACACATCCTCATTCATGATACGGCGAGACACCATGTTATACATATCCATGTCTTCCATTGTCAGACTCTCAATCGCATTTTCATCGCCGTTTCTGGCAGCCGCAATCAAATGGCTGCGTGTGCTCGTCGCTTCCATGTCGAGTAATGCCTGATCCGGGCTTTTTTTCACAGGAAGAAGAATTTTTCCTTCGGAAGCAAGCGCCGTAAAGGAAACATTCACATGACCGTTTTTCATGCTGCTCTGCATCGCTTCCTTCTGATACCTGGCGGCATTTGCAACATAAAATATAATTGTCGTGCCAATTCTGGTATCTTCACACACACCGGCAAAGGAATCCTTTCCCGTGTGCTTTTCTACCGTAAGATCAGCATAGCTGCTGATAGTATCCGTTTTGAAATATGGAAAATAATAATCCATATGGAACCCGTTTTCATCCATCTCACCACAGACAACGATCCCGCAATGCGGCGCAAATTCCTTCACGTATTCCACAAACGCGTTGCCGTTTTCCAGACGAACGGCATTTCGGGTATCACAGGAAGCACAGACCTCCTTTACCAGGTCGTCTGTGTGTTTCCTGTTGATAAGATTTCCAAAGCCAATGGAACGCATAAAACTGTGCATAATCTTTCCTCAATGTTTCGGTACGATTTTTTCGGTTCCGCCCATATACATCTGAAGCACTTTCGGAATGTTTACACTTCCGTCCTCATTCAGATTATTCTCCAAAAATGCGATCAGCATACGCGGCGGAGCAACAACAGTGTTATTCAGTGTGTGCGCAAGATACTTCTTTCCGTCGGCGCCCTTTACGCGAATACCGAGACGGCGCGCCTGCGCATCGCCAAGGTTGGAGCAGCTTCCCACCTCAAAGTATTTTTTCTGACGCGGTGACCATGCTTCAACGTCACAGGATTTTACCTTCAGATCCGCCAGATCGCCGGAACAGCATTCCAGCGTGCGCACCGGGATATCCAGTGAGCGGAACAGATCAACCGTATTCTGCCAGAGCTTATCATACCACATCATGCTGTCCTCCGGCTTGCAGACAACGATCATCTCCTGCTTTTCAAACTGATGGATACGGTAAACACCGCGCTCCTCAATGCCATGCGCTCCCTTTTCCTTGCGGAAGCACGGGGAATAGCTTGTAAGTGTCTTCGGCAGTTCTGCCTCCGGTGTGATCGTATCAATAAACTTTCCGATCATGGAATGCTCGCTTGTTCCGATCAGATACAGATCCTCACCCTCGATCTTATACATCATGGATTCCATCTCAGCAAAGCTCATAACGCCGGTCACCACATTGCTGCGGATCATAAACGGCGGAACGCAGTAGGTAAAACCTCTGTCAATCATAAAATCTCTCGCATAGGAAATAACAGCAGAATGGATTCTTGCAATATCGCCCATCAGATAGTAAAATCCGTTTCCTGCCACCTTTCCGGCCGCATCCATATCAATGCCGTCAAAACGTTCCATAATCTCTGTGTGATATGGAATTTCAAAATCCGGTACAACCGGTTCGCCAAATTTTTCAATTTCCACATTTTCGCTGTCATCTTTTCCAATCGGAACAGACGGGTCGATGATATTCGGGATAACCATCATAATTCTTCTGATGTTCTCTTCTACTTCCTTTTCCTCCTGGGAAAGCGCTTCCACCTGATCTGCCTGTGCAGCAACCTGTTTCTTGATTTCTTCCGCTTCCTCTCTCTTTCCCTGACCCATCAATACGCCAATTTGTTTGGAAAGCTTATTGCGGTTTGCGCGCAGCGCCTCCACCTCATTTTTAATCTCGCGGTTTCTTTTATCAAGCGCAATTACTTCATCCACCATTGGCAGTTTTTGATCCTGGAATTTATTGCGGATATTCTGCTTTACAATCTCCGGATTCTCTCTCAAAAATTTAATGTCTAACATTTTCTCTGCTCCTTATCTGTTTACATAATTTTAAACTTGCATCACTATCTGATTAACATCATTTATAATTAACATAACTATCTGATTAACATAATATTTCCAGTTTGCACCGTTTTAATCGACGTATTGATTTACTGCCTGCCGCAGCGCCTCTTTTTCTTCTTCACCAAGAACGATATAGGATTCACCCTTTACAATTTCCTTAATATACGTATAACAGCCTTCTCTGCTATGAATCGCATTCAGCACAAATCCGCTGTTTTCCTGATCCAGCATGGCAAGCGCAAAGCTCAGCTTTCCACCCATCTCTTTAAATGCATCATATTTTACTATTGCCGTTTTATTGAGCGTATGGAGCTGAATTTTTTTCAATTGACGAATTTCTTCCATATGATTCTTACTGGATTCCAGCAGCATATCAATATCGTTAATATTACGTAAAATGGTTTTTTCCAGGGAAATACCGTCTTTCCCCTTCATAAAGCTTTTGTATTTCTTCATAAAACGATTCAATTTAAATGAATTTTTTATCTGAAGAACCAAAAGAATAATGATCATGATCATCATCAGAATAATAATTATCCCTGGATCAATAATCAGATTGTTCAGAATTGAATTCTCCATAATCTGTTCTCCTTTTTATGCTTTTAGTGACTCCATCATTTCCACAATTCGCTCCAGCTCCTCGTTCGAATAATATTCAATCGTAATTTTTCCTCTATTGTTTGCCTTATGATCTACTGTAACCTTTGTTCCGAGAATCGCCTTAATTTTTTCCTCAATATTCTTATATATAAAGCTGTTCGCAGGTTCTTCCTTCGGTTTTTCAGGTTTTTTATTTTGCAGAAGCTTTACAAGCTTTTCCGTATCGCGCACGCTCATCTTTTCATCAAAAATCTTAACCGCAGCTGCATACTGTTCTTCTTTATTTTCAAGAGCGAGCAGGGCACGTGCATGACCGGTAGAAAGCATATCGTCGATCACCATCTGTTGAACTCGGTCGTCCAATTTTAAAAGCCGGAGTGAATTTGTAACCGTTGTGCGGCTCTTGGAAACCTTTTCTGCAATTTCATCCTGTTTTAACTGAAATTCTTCTAAAAGCCGTTTAAATGCCAAAGCTTCCTCGATCGGATTCAGATCCTCTCTCTGAATATTTTCAATCAGAGATATTTCCATAACCTCCTGTGGATTATATTCTTTAATGATCACGGGAATTTTTTTTATGCCAGCCTTCTTTGCGGCACGCCACCGACGTTCGCCGGCAATTATCTCATAGTGATCCCCTTTTTTTTGTACAACCAGTGGTTGTATTATTCCAAACTGCTTTATGGACTCCGAAAGCTCCAAAAGGGCATCTTCATCGAAATTTTTTCGTGGCTGCTGTCTGTTTGGCTCTACTTCAGAAATTTTCAGCTCCTGTACCCCGTCTTTTTTCTGTGTTTTTTCTGAATATTCATTTTCTTCTCGCGGTGGTATTGTTTTTTTTGAGCCGGAGGGAATCAAAGCATCCAGACCTTTTCCCAAACCTGTTTTTTTCACTGCCATTCTTCTTCTCCTCTATGTATTACTTCCTCCGCTAATAATCGATAGCTTTCTGCACCTGCAGATTTTGAATCATATAATGTAATTGGCATCCCGTGGCTTGGTGCCTCCGCCAAACGGACATTTCTCGGAATAATTGTTTTATAAATTGTCTGGTGAAGATTGCTCTTCACATTCTCCACAACCTGCAGAGAAAGATTTGTGCGCGCATCATACATTGTAAACACAACTCCTTCTATCTCCAAATTAGGATTCAGACGTTCCTGGACAAGATTAATTGTATGGATCAACTGTGAAAGTCCTTCCAATGCATAATATTCGCATTGAATCGGAACTAAAACCGTATCAGCTGCACACATAGCATTGATTGTCAAAACATTCAATGAGGGTGGACAATCAATGATTATATAATCATATTGATCTCGCACAGCTTCCAGACCTCTTTGCAGAATAAATTCTTTTTCTTCTTCTCCAATCAGCTCTATTTCAGCAGCTGCAAGATTAATATTTGAAGCAAGTAAATCTAAATTATCTACAACACTCTTTTGCAGACATTCTTCCAATTTAACTTCTCCAAGAAGCAGCTCATATGCAGTTTTTTCAGTTGCATCCTTGTCTACTCCCAGACCGCTCGTCATATTTCCCTGCGGATCCATATCAATCGCAAGAACTTTTTTTCCTGTTTCTGCAAGACAAGCTGACAGATTAATTGCGGTGGTAGTCTTTCCAACACCACCCTTCTGATTGGCAACTACAATTACTCGTCCCATAATTAATTATCCCCTTTTTAATACAGCTAAAATGCTATAAAAGAGTATAGCACACTTTCCACTATAAATCTATATCCTAATTCAATGTTTCACGTGAAACTTTTATTAACCAATGCCATGATGCCAGATTTAAAAGGTCTAAAACCGTATGAATTTGCTTATAAGTGGATATACGATATACGACATTGAAGCCCGTCCTGATATAAAAATAAGATAGATATTCAACATGTATGCGAAATTGGTAACTACTCAGTTCAGTAAATCCATATTGAACCTGCGAAGCAGGAATTTCACCTAATAAGCATTTTAGCCGCGAAGCGGTGCTGGAAACTTGAAAAGGCGACGAGTTCGCATATGAGTGAAGAGCTGAGCTGTAAATAACAAATATTTAACAAGTCGCTGGTATTCAGTGACATCCGTTTAATGTGGATCGGTTTAATATGTATTGAAGCTATGCGGAGTTTTAGAAATGAGTAATGCGAAATCTTAACAGACCAGCTACGTGTCGCAATCCACAAGCATCAAAATTTGACTTTTTGATACCAGCATCATAACATATTTGTAAGTAATAACCGTTACTGTTGCCAGCTTCAAATACTCGCTGCGACGCAAAAATAGTCCTGTGATTTTGAAGCGTGAGAACGTGATTCAAGCTTAAGTAAATCCCATTTTCCATTCGAAAAGGAATTTTTTAAATGAATTTGCGAAGAATAACTATGAACAGAATATACAATAATCAGTAACTCCAACTGGATTTTTGGATAAAATATGGCGCTTGCATCTCCGTCATTTTTCGTTTATACTTATAGTATAGCTGTTTATTACACATTAAAAGAGGGGGGATGTTTCACGTGAAACATAGATTTAAAAAATTGATGAAACTGGCTGTATGGGTGTCTGTTGCTATGTACCTTGCCAATAAATTTGTAGAATCTTCCGCTGCATTTCGCCATTTATTGAAAATAAAGAAAGAAAATTTTTATAACTGGCGTCACGGAAAAATATATTACACAAAAACCGGAAGCGGTACTCCGCTCCTTTTGATTCATGATCTTCATCCGGCTTCTTCACAACAAGAATGGTCAAAAGTGATTGAACCATTAGCAAAAAATCACACAGTTTATGCCATCGACTTACTGGGCTGCGGACGTTCTGATAAACCAAATATGACCTCTTACTGCAGCTATTTATATGTTCAGCTTATTAATGACTTTATCCATGACGTGATAAAGGAAAAAACAGATATCTACGCAACAGGAAAATCCGGCTCCTTTGTCATACTTGCTGCGAATCTGCACGATGATATTATTAATGAAATTACACTTGTAAATCCGGAAAGCTTTGGTAAACTTGCCGTACTCCCTGATATTCGTTCTAAAATTGTAAAAACGGCATTGCATCTGCCGCTTTTTGGTACTTTTCTTTACTATCAGCTTGTAAGCCAGGCACAGATTGAATATCAATTTACAGAAAAATATTTTTATAATCCCTTCCATCTGGAGGATAAAACAATTTTCACGTACTACGAGGCAGCACATCTCTCCCGTGGTGGCGGAAGACATTTACTGGCAGCAATTTCCGGCAATTACATGAATTTTGATATTCGGTATGCTTTTTCAAAGCTAAGCAACCCTATCCACATTCTTTCAGGAAAAGAACTTCCGGATGTTGAAAAAATAGTCAAAAGCTATCAGAAAGCAAATTCTCATGTTACTTTCTCGTTTGTGGACAAAACAAAAATGCTCCCACAATTAGAAGCACCGAAAGTATTTTTGAATTGTATTAACTAGAAAAATGATTTTTCCTTTTTCCATGAATATATAGACAAATATAAACCATATATTCAAAAAATCCACATATTCTTCTTATTTCAGGGAAGAATATGTGGATTTCTTTTATAAAATGACTCTTTTACAAAATGATTTTTTATAAAATGGGTTACTATTCCGCACAGGAGAAAAACCTATACTCCATAAAATACAGAATTTTACAAAGGCTCTCTCGACGGAAGCCCTGCTTTGCGTGGATATTTATTGGGCGTATGCTTTTCTTTGCGGATAACCACCAGTGCTCTTTCTCCGGCGTCTGTCAACATAAATTTACTTACATACTCCACTTTTCCACCTAAAAGCGATATTGCTCTCTTTGCATTTTCCAGTTCCTCTTCTACCTTTCCGGATTTATAGGAAACAAATAAACAGTTCTTCCTTGTATATGGTAAACAATATTCGCTGAGTGACGAAAGGTTTGCAACCGCTCTGGAAACACAGAGGTCAAATTGCTCTCTATACTCTGCCTGTCTCGCAAAATCTTCCGCTCTTCCGTGAATTGCAGAAATATCCTCAAGTCCAAGCTCATTTATCACATGGTTTAGAAATTTGACTCTTTTCCCCAGAGAATCAAGTAAAACCACCTTCAAATGTGGATAACTTATTTTTAACGGGATTCCGGGAAAGCCGGCGCCTGTACCGATATCCATTACCGTGTGGATATCTTCCATTTTTACAGCCTTCACAATTGACAGACTATCAAGAAAATGTTTCTTCAAAACCTCTTCGTGCTCCGTAATTGCGGTCAGATTCATAAACGAATTCCATTCTGTCAAAAGCTCATAATATTTTTCAAACTGCAGGAACTGCTTTTCCGATAGATCAATTCCCATTTCACGGCAATCTCCTGCAAATTCCTCTATTCTATATATCGACATCAGTCACCCAACTTTCTCTTCGCATTTTCAGACAAAAAATTATTCTCTCTCTTTTCCCGCCTTCAAATATATCAACAATACCGATATATCTGCCGGTGATACGCCGGAAATCCGCGACGCCTGTCCAAGCGATAATGGCCTAAACATTTCAAGCTTCTGCTGTGCCTCGATCCGTAGTCCATGTATTTCCCGATAATCAATATTTTCCGGTATTTTTTTATTCTCCAGCTTTTTAAAATGCTCCACCTGCTTTAATTGACGGGTAATATAACCATCATATTTTATGTTTATATTTACCTGATCAGCCACCCCGCGCAAAAGCCGCGGACGGTCCGGATCCAAAGCAGCGAGCAGTTCATAATCAAGCTCCGGTCTGCGGATCAGTTCCCCAAGGGTTGTCCCTGTCTTTAACGGTGTGCTTCCACATTTCTCTAAAAATTTCTGTACGTTATCCACAGCGCCGATTTTCAGATTTTCCACACGTTTTATTTCTTCTTCAATTTGTTTTTTCTTGTCTAATAGAATATTGTATACAGTATCCGAAATTAATCCTATTTCATGCCCAAGCGGCGTTAATCTCAGATCAGCGTTATCCTGCCTGAGAAGAAGCCGATATTCCGACCGTGACGTCATCATGCGGTAAGGCTCTTTGTTTTCCTTTGTAACCAGATCATCGATCAAAACACCGATATAGGATTCTGAACGATCGAAAATTATCTGCTCTCTTCCCAGCGTTTTTAAAGCCGCATTAATCCCCGCCGCCAGTCCCTGTGCGGCTGCCTCCTCGTACCCGGAGCTGCCGTTAAACTGCCCGCCGCTAAACAGACCGGAAATTTTCTTAAACTCCAGTGTAGGCGAAAGCTGCCTGGCGTCGATACAGTCGTACTCGATCGCATAGGCATTGCGGACGATCTCCGCATTTTCCAGCCCCGGCACTGAGCGGTACATTGCCACCTGCACATCCTCCGGCAGAGAGCTGGACATTCCACCCACATACATTTCATTTGTGTAGCGTCCTTCCGGTTCAATAAACACCTGATGTCTGTTTTTATCAGAAAATTTAACTACTTTATCCTCAATAGACGGACAATATCGTGGTCCTGTTCCCTCTATCATTCCGGAATAAAGTGGCGAACGGTCAAGATTTTCCCGTATAATCTCATGTGTTTTCTCATTCGTGTAGGTCAGCCAGCAGGAAATCTGATCAATCTGCACTTCCGCCGGATCTGTGGAAAACGAAAACGGCACCACTTTCTCGTCGCCAAGCTGTTCCTCCATCTTCGAAAAATCAATCGTTCGGCCGTCAATGCGCGCAGGCGTTCCCGTCTTAAAACGGTACATTTCAATACCGTTTGCTTTTAAGGAATCCGTCAGATGATTTGCAGCCTGCAGACCATTCGGTCCTGTGTAATTGCTCACATCTCCGTAAATACAGCGCGCTTTCAGATAGGTTCCTGTACAGAGAATACATGCCTTGCAATAATAAACAGCGCCGGAAAATGTTTTTATCCCCTTCAGCACGCCGTTTTCCACAATAATTTCCGTGACCTCCGCCTGCTTTATCGTCAGATGCTCTGTATTTTCCAGTGTTTTCCGCATCTGATAGCTGTAATCCTTTTTATCCGCCTGAGCGCGCAGAGAATGTACCGCCGGTCCCTTCGATTTATTCAGCATTTTCGACTGGATAAAAGTCTTATCGATATTTTTCCCCATCTCACCGCCGAGCGCGTCAATTTCCCGTACCAGATGTCCCTTTGAACTTCCGCCAATGTTCGGGTTGCATGGCATAAGCGCAATACTATCCACACTCACAGTAAACATGGTCGTCTCCAGACCAAGCCGGGCACAGGCAAGCGCCGCCTCACACCCTGCATGTCCTGCTCCAACCACAACAATATCCGTATATACTTCGATGTTTTTCATTTTCCGTCTCTCCACATACAAACCTTAACCGGCACTAAGCAAATATCACTGGCGCCCGGTACCCTGGCATCATTTACTTTCCCATACAAAATCTTCCGAAAATCTCATTGATCAGATCCTCGCCGACAGATTCCCCGGTAATATTTCCAAGCTCCTCATAAGCGCTCATCAGATCAATGGAAAAGAAATCCTCCGGCATCTGCATACAAATGCTTTCCTCCACCCTTTCAATACTTTCCAGGGCCGCCTCCAGAGCTGCCTTCTGCCGCAGATTGGTGATGTAAACCTCATCGTTAAAAGAAAGATTACCCTCATAAAACATTTCTTTAATCGTATTTTCCAGAAGATCGATCCCGGATTCTTCCTTTGCAGAAACCGGGATCACCGGCTTATCGAGAATTTTCTTTATATCTTTCTCTGATGTGACAGCCTTAAGATCCATCTTATTCAGTAAGACAATCACCTTTTTATCACGGATTTTATCCATGATCCGAAGATCGTTCTCATCCAGACGGGCAGCCGCATCTGCAACATATAAAATTAAATCTGCGTCCTCTGCATACGAAAGTGCTTTTTCGACACCGATTTTTTCCACCTTATCCTGCGTATCGCGGATACCTGCTGTATCGACTACCTGCAGGCTGATACCGTGGATCTGTATTTCCTCCTCCAGCGTATCTCTGGTTGTCCCGGCAATATCCGTCACGATCGCACGCTCTTCTCCCAGAAGAACATTCAGGAGGGACGATTTTCCGGCATTTGGCTTTCCTACGATCACAGTTTTGATGCCCTCACGGATGCGCTTTCCATTTTCCGAAGAAGCGATCAGAGCCTCCATCTCCTGCTTTATCCCGCTTATCTTATCCTTCAGTCTCTCCGGATATCCATCCAGACTGATATGTTCCGGATCG